>Ga0209048_10000914_pt1 | contig 31200 bp, 29 predicted proteins | sample FrelakmetCRP12CR_FD_187146 | JGI IMG/M metagenome (GOLD analysis project Ga0209048, IMG submission 187146) | Freshwater lake sediment microbial communities from the University of Notre Dame, USA, for methane emissions studies - CRP12 CR (SPAdes)... | ecosystem: Environmental > Aquatic >...
GGCGCCTCCACGGCGCCGGTGAGCCGGGCCGCCTCTGGCCCGTCGGCCGCCACGACCACCGCGCCGGCCTCGAGGCGCTCGCCACCGGCGAGCGTCACGCCGCCGCGGTCGACCGACTCGACGGTGGCGGACAGACGAACGGCCGCCTCCGGCAGGCTTTCGGCCAGCTGGCGAGGGATCGCCTGCATGCCGGCGGCCGGCAGCGCCGCCTCGCCCTGGGCGAAGAGCTTGAACACGTAGGCGAAGAGCCGGCTCGAGGTCTCCAGCTCGGGGTCGAGAAAGATGCCGCCGAGGTAGGGTCGAAAGAAGCCGTCCACTATCTCCCGCGAGAACCCCTCGAGACGCAGCGCCTCCACCGTGGTCACCTGCGGCGCCTCCAGGACCTCGTTCAAAGAGGCGCGTGACAGGCGGCGGCGCAGGCGCGCGACGCGCAGCTTGTCGACGACGCTGCCGGGTCCGGTGCGCAGGTTGCGCGCGGCGTCGAGCGGGTGCCGCAGCGGGTCGGCCACGCGCGCAAAGCCGCCCCGATGACGGACCAGGGCGCCCGCGTAGAACGGGCGCAGGCCCAGACGTTCGTAGTCGAGCACCCGGCGCGCCTCTGGGTACGCGGTCAGCAGCACCTGGAAGCCGCGGTCGAGCAGGAAGCCGTCCACCTCGTCGGTGCGCAGACGACCGCCGGCCGCGTCGCTTCGCTCGAGCAGCAGGACGTCCACCCCCTGACTCGCCAGCTCACGGGCACAGCACAGCCCGGCCAGTCCGGCGCCGACGACGATGACGTCGCTCACTGGCGGTCGCCGTCGTCCCCGGCCGGCTCGACGGGCTTCGTCGCGCCCGGCAGCACGCGCTCCCAGTAGTCGGCCAGCCGGGTCAGGTCGTCGCCGGCGAAGTGCCGGAGGAAGAGGCGTCGCACGCCGGCCAGGTGGGTGGCGTGCGCCTCCCGGAACCTCCTGTCGCCGTTGGCCGTGAGCACCGCCCAGTACCCGCGCCCGTCTGCGGAGCAGCGCTCGCGGTGTACGAGGCCGTCCAACTCGAGGCGGTCGACCAGCCGGCTCACGCCGCTGGCGCTGAGCAGCACGGCATGGCAGAGGTCGCTCATGCGCAGGCGCTGCCGGGGAGCTTCTTCGAGGTGCAGAAGGACCTCGTAGGACCGCAATGCCAAGCCGTGAGTGGCGGTGAGCTCCGCGTCCATGTCGTGAAGCAGCGCAGCATGCGTGCGCAGCAGGCCGCGCCACGCCGCCAGTTCGGCTGGTCGGAGGTCCTCAGCGGTCTCGTGCGTCGCTGCCACGCGTCTCACTTCCTTGAACGGTCAGGCGCAGTATACCCATCCGCGCGTCGCCCTCGCCCCGTCTGGTACAGGCTCGCGGCCGCAAGTAGAGTCCTGCGCTTGAACGGCCCCGTGTCGTGACCCATGATGGCTTGGCGAGGGCGCAAGTGCGGCGCGCGTTAGCACCTGCGCGAGAAACGGCGCATCGCCTCTACGACGGTCATGAGCGTGCTGCGCAACCTGGCCGTCAAGGGCCTGCTCGAGCAGGACAAGTCGCAGGCCGCCTAAGTGTACCGGGCCAAAGTCACCGACGAGGAGGTCGCGCGCGGCATCCTCGACGCCCTGGTCGACAAGATCATGGGGGGCCGGCGCGAGCCTCTGATCGCCTACCTGCAGCAGTCTGCCGACTGACGTCGCCCGACGAGGCATCCACTTCGCGGTCTGCCGACCTGTCCAAGGACCCGCGTGGACTTCTACGTCGGCGCGTGTAGACTGACGCGAATGGGGCGGGGGAGGCCTTCGCGGCGTCGGGTCCAGACCCGTCGCCGCAGCCCCCGAAGGTCAACGTGGGTCGATCTGAGGAGGTAGGGCAATGCGCAGGTTTGTTCTCGCGATCATCGTGGCGACGCTTCTGATCGGTCTCGCCGGCGGGGTGGCCCGCGCCGCCACGAGTGCCTCGCCGTCGCCCGGCGGCGACAAGGTCATTCTGCGAGTCGGCTCGCTGCAGCCGGTCGACAACCTCAACCCGTTCGCCGGCGTGACCGTCGCGGCCTACGAGATGTTCCACCTCAACTACGACATGCTGACCGGCTACGCGCCCGACGGTTCCGTGCGGCCGGAGATCGCCGACAGCTGGGAGACGTCCGCCGATGGCCTGACCTGGACGTTCAAGATCCATCCCGGCATGAAGTGGCAGGACGGCGAGCCGTTGACCGCCTCGGACGTCGCCTTCACGTTTAACTACATCATCGACAACCAGCTCTCGGCATACACGAGCAGCACGCTGAACATCAAGAACGCCGAGGCCGTCAACGACTCCACGGTCGTGTTCCACCTCAAGAAGCCGAAGTCCACCATGCTGCGTCTGTGGATCCCCATCGTCCCGGAGCACATCTGGAGCAAGATCCCGGGCAGCAAGGCCGCCACCTACAACTCCAAGCCGCCGGTCATCGGCTCCGGCCCCTTCCAGGTGATCCAGGACAAGAAGGGCTCGTACGTGCGCTTCGCCGCCAACAAGGACTACTGGAAGGGCGCCCCCAAGGTCGACGAGGCCATCCTCGAGTTCTACACGAACCAGGACACGATGGCGATGGACCTGAAGAGCGGCGCCATCGACGTCGCGGTCGAGCTGCCGGTGGTGCAGTTCAACGCCATCAAGAACGCACCCGGCATCAAGGGCATGGCCGCCGTCAAGCGGTACTTCGTCGAGCTGGCCATGAACGTGTACCAGAACGACAACTCGCAGGGCAACCCCGTGCTGCGCGATCTCAAGTTCCGCCAGGCGATCAGCTGGGCGGTCGACAAGCAGAAGATCGTCGACACGGCCTTCGGCGGCTACGCGCAGGTCGGCCAGTCGATCATCGGGCCGTTCACCGACGGCGCCTGGACGCCGCCTCCGGAGGAGACGTTCGGCTACGACATGGCGAAGGCGGCGCAGCTGCTCGACGCGGCCGGCTACACGGACTCGAACGGCGACGGCATCAGGGAGGACAAGAAGGGCAAGCCCATCGAGCTGCGCCTCTGGACCCGGAGTGCTTCGCCCGAGCAGCAGCGGGCCGGCAAGCTGATCGCCGGGTCGTTCGAGTCGATCGGCCTCAAGATCGTGCTCACCGTCCTGGACGACGGTTCCGTCAACAACGGCATCTACGCCTACAAGGGCAACACGTACGCCCCGGACTACGACATGTTCGTCTGGGGCTGGGGCGGCACCGCCGATCCGGGCTATCAGCTCGGGTCCTTCATCACGTCGCAGATCGAGTTCTGGAATGACGCCTGCTGGTCGAACGCGGAGTACGACCGCCTGTACGAGCAGCAGGACGCCGAGATGGACTGGCCGACGCGCCAGCAGCAGGTCCAGCGCATGCAGCAGATCTTTTACGACGATGCACCCTACGTGGTGCTCTACTACCCGACGGCGCTGATCGCCTACAACAGCGACAAGTGGGAGGGCTGGGTCCCCTACCCGGGCGAGAACGGGATGGTCGTGCTGCAGAACGACAACATCGACACGTACGTGCAGGTGCATCCCAAGACCGCCACCGCCACAACCACGAGCTCGGGGTCGTCGAGCGCCACGCTCATCATCGGCGCCGTGGTCGCGGCGCTCGCCGTGATCGCCATCGTCCTTCTGCTGGTGCGCCGCAGTCGCGGCCGCGCCGTAGAGGAATAGGCCGCGGTCACCGGGGCGGGGAGGGGCAGGCGTTGAAAGAAGCCCCTCCCCGCTCCTTCTCGTTCGTGAGGGCCCCCGCAGCGGCTTCTGGGGCGGCGTCGGCGGCGATCCGCGGCGGCGCGCCGTCCATGGACGGAGGTCCACCGTGGCAGACGTGAGACCGGCCGCGGGGCGGTCCGGCGACGGAGGCGGCGCGGAGCCGGCCATCCAGGCGTTCCTCGACGACCTTCTGGCCGACAACCCGGTCCTGGCTACCGGGCTCGGCCTGACCGCGGGCGCCGACCGGCTGCCCTCGTGGTCGGCGGCGGCGCTCGCGCGGCGTATCGGCATGCTCCGTCGCCACGAGCGCACGCTCCTGCCCCTGCTCGACGAGCACGACGTGGCGACGGCGGTCGACGCCTTCGCCGGCCTGCAGATAGCGCACCGGCAGCTGCGCGATCTCGAGCTGTGCCGCGTCCAGCACCGCCGCCCTGCGGCATACCTCGACGTCCTCTTCGGCATGTTCCCGCTGCTCGTGCGCGAGCTCGGTTCGCCCGCCGAGCGTGTGGAGGCGCTCGCCGGGAGGCTGAGTGCCACGCCGGGCCTGCTCGAGGAGGCGCGCGAGAACCTGGAGCCGGGGCTGCCGGTCGCCCTGGTCAGAGCGGGCCTGGACCAGGTCGACGGGCTCCTCGATCTGTGCGGACCCGCGGTTCGCGCCTTCGCGGCCGGCGCCGGCCACGAGGGCGTTCTCGACCGGGCTTCGCAGACCGCCTGCACGGCGCTGGCGGCCTTCCGCGAACATCTGCGCGACGGTCTGCTGCCGGGGGCCGGGGTGGAGTGCGGCGCCGGCCGTCCCGTGCTCGAGGACATCTTGCGCTGGGAGCATGTGCTCGACGACGCGCCCGAGGGGTTGGCGCGCTACGGACGCGAGGTGCTGGTCGAGACCAAAGACGCCATGGAGGAGGTCGCCGCCGAGCTCGGCCACGGCGACGCTGCGGCGGCCGTGGCCGCGCTGCAGTCAGACCACCCGTCGCCGGACGACCTGGTGGCCGCCTATCGGCGCGCCGTGGAGGCCGCGCGGGCGCACGTCGTGGCCCGCGGCATCGCCACCCTGCCGCCCGGCGAGGAGCTCACCGTCATGGCGACCCCGACCTTCCTGCGCAGCATGCTGCCCTTTGCCGCCTACGATCCGCCCGGCCCCTACGACCCGCGCCAGCTGGGCTTCTACTACGTCACGCCGCCGCGCGACGGCCTGAGCGGGCCGGAGCTCGAGGCGGCGCTGCGCAGTCATCCCCGCGCCTCCCTGGCCACGACCGGCGTGCACGAGGCATACCCCGGTCATCACCTGCAGCTGGTGACCGCCAATCGCGCGACGACCCTCGCGCGCCGCGTCGCCTACATCCCTAACGGCGGCAACATCCTCGCCGAGGGCTGGGCCTTCTACTGCGAAGAGCTCATGGAGCGGCAAGGGTTCCTGGCCGGTCCCGCCGTGCGCCTCATGCGCCTCAACGACCAGGTGTGGCGCGCCTGCCGGGTGGTCATCGACATCGAGCTGCATCTGGGGGTCATGGGCCTGCCGGACGCCGTCGACTATCTCTGCGCCGAGGCGCACATGAACCGTTACGAGGCCGAGCTCGAGTGCCGGCGGTACGCGGGCGAGCCGGGTCAGGCCATGAGCTATCTGCTCGGGAAGCGCGAAGTGCAGCGTCTGGCGGCCGTGTACGGACGGCAGCGGGGCGGCTCCCTGCAGGACTTCCACGACGAGTTGCTGAGCTGGGGCTGCGTGCCGCCGGCGGTCATCTCCTGGGGGATGGGTCTCGCGCCGCCGCCTCCGGCGGCGCGCGTCAGGTCCTGACCCGCTCGCGCTGCTCCGCGCCGTGGAGCACGACTTGGTCGCGCCCCGCCGCTTTGGCGCGATACAGCGCCTTGTCCGCCAGCTCCATGAGGGCGTCGAGCTCGGTGGCGTCGCGCGGGCAGGTCGCGACGCCGACGCTGATCGTGATGTTCGCCTCCGCCGGCAGCCCGAGGCCGGTGTAGCGCGTGCCGCTGAGCGTGCGCCGCACGCGCTCGGCCACGTAGTAGGCGTTCTCGCCGGGCGTGCTCGGCAGCAGGACGGCGAACTCCTCGCCGCCGTGTCGGGCGCAGATGTCGGGCTTACGCAGGGCGTCCTGCATGGCCCGCGCGACCGTCTGCAGGACGCGGTCGCCGGTGGCGTGGCCGTAGGTGTCGTTGAACGCCTTGAAGTGGTCGATGTCGATCATGAGGACGCTCAGCGGCGCCTGGTGGCGCAGGCTTCGCTCGATCTCCTCGCCGGCGCGGTTCATGAAGTAGCGCCGGTTGTAGAGGCGCGTGAGGTGATCGGTGACGACCTGACGGCGGATGGCGTCGTACTTGTGGGCGTTCGTCAGTGCGCTTTGTACGTGGTTCTGCAGCGCCACGAGGATGTCGTCGGACAGCAGGGCGACGTAGTCGCCCGTGGTGGAGGTCGCCAGCACAGCCATGTCACCGATGTTCTCGACGTGGACGGGGATCACGAGCTGGTCCTTCATGGTGTGCGGGAAGAGCGTGCAGGTGTGGTCGATGGTACGCGTCAGCTGGCCGCTGGCGAGCGCCCGGCGCACGGGGCAGTTGGGCGTGAAGGCACAGCACTCTGCGGAGAGCGTGGGGGAGAGGACGCCCTGCGCGCCCTCGAGCGAGAAGGCTCGCGCGTCGGCGTCCAGAAGGAGCAGGGCGGCGAAGTCGGCGTGCAGAAAGGCCTTGCTCCGCGACAGCACGCGCTCGACCGTCTCGCGATACGGCAGGGCCGCGTTCATCTCCTTGCCGAGCTCGCCGACGTCCATGAGCTGCCGGTTTAGCGAGCGCATGCGCTCGAGGTCCGCCTTGATGCTCTGCGAGACCCACTCCTTGTCCTCGGCGGCGGTGAAGACGGCGATGAGCGTGCCGACCAGATGTCCGAGCTCGCGGGTCTCGTCGCGATAGTAGGGGTCGTTGCGTTCGTAGTTGCCGCCGAGCCGCTGGCGGGCGCGGCGGATCAGCCCGTTGAGAGGCCGGTAGACCCACAGGTCGAACGTCAGGGCGATCAGCGCGAACACGACGAGCACCGCGGCGGCCAGCTGCCAGGTGGACAGGAGGTCGATCCAGTGGGTGGCGATGTAGAAAAAGGCGCCGAGAGCGAGCGCGACGACCGCGGTCGTCTTGAGCTGGAGGCTCACCCCGCGCTTGTAGCCGAGGCTGCCTCCGCGACGCTGATCACTGGGTTTGTCCGACGTAGCATGCCCCTCATGAGCTTGCGACTACTCCCGGTATCGGCAGATGAGCGCCTTCCATGATAGGCCGCCGGTGTCTGAGGGCGAGGTCGAGTCCGGCGCGCGCGGGCGGCGCTCAGAGACGGCCGAGGATGCGGCGGTCGTACGTGCGCCGCGGGCTGCGGCGCCGTTCGCCGATGCGCCGGTCCCGTACGTAGTACAGGCACACGGCGCAGTACGTGCTGCACGTGAGGCGGGTGTCCACCTCGGCGACGCAGATCATCGGCTGCGGGGTGCTGCGAGGGTCCTTTGTCATGATCATCTGACTTGTACGCCAGAGGGGCGCCGGCTCCTGCCCGCTGCCGCACGTCGGCAGCGGGCCCCACCGGGGCTCAGCCTTGCAGATAGCTCTCGACGACAGTGAGCACCTGGGCGATGCGGAAGGGCTTCGTGATGTAGCCGTCGATGCCGACGTCGGTGGCGCGCTCCATGTCGGTGGCCATGGCTTTCGCGGAGAGGCCGACGATGGTGATGTCGCGGGTCGCCGCGTCGGCTTTGAGCTCGACCACGGCCTCGTAGCCGCTCACGATCGGCATCATCATGTCCATGAGCACGAGGTCGGGATGATGCTGCTTGGTGAGATCGACCGCCTCGCGCCCGTTCGCCGCTTTGTAGACCGTGTAGCCCTGCGTCTCGAGCGACATCGACACGATGCTCAGGATGTCGGGGTCGTCGTCTGCTACCAGGATGGCCTTTGCCACAGTGCGCACCTCCTCAGCTGATCTTGCCGGCCGCCAGAGGGTCGGCGGGCTTGGTTGCTATCGGCATGGTGAAGATGAAGCTGGAGCCTTTGCCGAGCTTGCTCTGCAAGCGGATGGTGCCGCCGTGCAACTCTACGAGCTCTTTGACGATGGCGAGGCCGAGCCCTGTGCCTCCCTGCGTACGCGTGGCGGAGGAGTCGATCTGCGTGAAACGCTGGAAGACCTTGTCCTGATCCTCTTTGGCCATGCCGATGCCGGTGTCGTTCACCCAGATCTCGACCATGTCGCCGGCGGTCCGCGCTTCGACGCTCACACTGCCGTTGTCGTGCGTGTACTTGATGCCGTTGGTGAGCAGGTTGAGCAAGATCTGGTTGAACTTCGGCGGGTCGGCCGACACCAGGGGCAGGTCGGTGGGCAGGAACGTCGAGATGCGGATCCTCTTGTCCTGCGCGCGCGGCTTGACGACGGGCAGCACGCCCAGCAGAGCCGCGCGCAGGTCGACCGACTCCGGGTTCAGCTCCAGCCGCCCGGCCTCGATCTTGGTGAGGTCGAGGATGTCGTTGATCAGGTTCAGGAGCGATTCCCCGCCTTTGAGGATGCTGTCGACGAAGACACTCTGCTTCTCGTTGAGCTCGCCGGCCATCCCGCTGAGGAGCATGTCGCTGTAGCCGATGATCGACGTGAGGGGAGTGCGCAGCTCGTGGCTCATGGTGGCCATGAAATCGCTCTTGAGCTCGTCGAGGTGCGTGAGCTCGCGGTTCTTGAGCGCGAGCTCCTCGTTGTACTGGATGTTGCGCACGACCAGGGCCACCTGGTCGCTCAAGGCGCGCACGGTGAGCACGGCGGCCGTCGGCACGGCCTCGTTCTGACGGAAGAACAGGCAGATCACGCCGAGCAGCTCGTGCTTGGCCTCGAACGGCGCCGTGAGGAAGCCGTGGAAGCCCCCTTTCTCGGCGGCCTTGAGCAGCCTGCCGACCTGCGGATCGGTGACCGCCTCGTGCAGCCGCGCCCCTGCCCTGGCGACGTCGGCGATCCCGAGCTCCTTCATCTTGCGGACGAAGGCCGCGTCGAGCGGCCCATGCTCCGCCTTGTCCTCGAACTCGCCGCTGTTGTGGTTGAGGACGAGCGCGAAGCCCGCGCCGATGCCCGAGGCGCCCACGATCTGCTTGAGCGCTTCGGGCATCAGCGCGTCCACGTCCTGGTGGCGAAGAAAGACGCGGCTGCTTTCGCTCATCACGCGGAGCTGCTCGTTGGTGGCCTGCATGCGGCGCAGCTGTTCGTCGGTGTGGGCTTTGGCGGTGCTGAGCTGGACGGTGGTGCGCACGAGGGCTGTGGCGAGCCGGCCGGCCAACAGAGCGACGAGCAGGAACGCCGCGACGTGCAGGCACACCGTTATCAGCATCCAGTTGGGGGGCACGTTGATCTCGGCCACCATGGCCGTCGGGTGAAGCCAGCCGAGGTGCTGCAGCTCCCAGATGCCGGCGTAGGCCGCGCCGGCTGCGGCCGCGGCCGCGTACGGCACCCAGACCGGCAGGAAGACCGCGGCGAGGACGATGGGCCACACGTAGAAGACGGCGACCGCGCTGAGGGCGCCGCCGCTGAAGACGACGGCGGCGGTCACGAGGGCGAGGTCCATGACGACGATGGCCGCGGTCAGCGTGCGCGTCGCTACGCGGTCCTCGAGCAGGAAGAAGGGCACGTTGGCGGCGACGACCACTGCGAGGGAGATGAACAGCTCGGCGGCCACGAGGCCGTGATCGTCGACCTGGACCCATAGGACGGCAAGCAGGAGGGCGAGCGTGAAGAGCACGCGCGCCCACAGCACGTCGTGCAGTTGTTTGCGCAGGTCCATCCCCTCCACTCGTACCTCCGCGCTGTGGGCCGGGCGAGTAAGGTATTCTACCTTGGGACCCGAAGTCCGTTTCGCGCGCGGACCGCCGGCTGGCTGGGCAGCGCGGCCGGCCGAAAGGAGGACCCGTTCATGTCTGTGCCCCGGCTTGTCGTGTGCGGGCTCGAGCCCGGCCCTGCCGTGGCTCTCGCCGCAGGCGCGCTCCAGGCGTGCTTCGCCGGGCAGCGCGCTGTGCGCGCGGTCACCATCGGTGCGGACCTCCCGCTGTGGCGGCTCCTGTACGCCGGTGAGGGCAGGGCGCCCCGGGTGCTCGACCCGGCGCTGCACGACGACGCCGTGCTGGAGCTCTACGACTACTGGAGCGAGGGCTGCGATCTCGTGCTCCTGGTAGCGGTGCAGCCCGCCCTCGACCGCTGGCAGGGCGTGAAGGGCTCGCGCGCGGTCGACATCGCCGCCGGTCTCGACGCGCCTCTGGTGCTGGTCCTGGACGCCCGCGAGCGCGGTGCCACGGCGGCCGCGGCCGCCTACGGCGTGCGCGCCCTCGCGGGCCGTCTCGAGATCGCCGGAGTGATCGTCGTCGGCGGCGACGAGCGCGGCGCCGCGGCCGAGCTCGCACAGGTCTTGCGGCGCGACGTCGGCCTTCCCATCCTCGGCTGGATCCCGCCGCAGCTGAGCGAGCAGTTCGTACGGGGCTACTCGACGACGGCGGGCGCGCTCCGTCAGATCGGCCCGCGACCGGTCAAGGGCAGCGAGCGGCTCCTGTGCGCCGAGGCGGGGACCTACCTCGACCGCGACGACCTCCTGGCGGCGGCCACGCGGCGGGGTTTTCTGCCCGCCCGCACCCGGCGGCTGCTGACGCCGCTGCCGGCCGCCCACGGTCTGCGTCTCGCCGTGGCCTGGGGCCCGCCGCTGGAGCCGTTCGCGCTGGAGAACGTCGACATGCTGCAGGCGATGGGGCTCGAGCTCGTGCCGCTCAACGTCGCTCGCGACCGCGAGCTGCCGCCGGAGGTCAGCGGTCTGCTGTTCGCCGGGCAGCTGGACGAGGAGCAGCTGCCCGCCTTCGCCGGTAACGCCGAGTTGCAGGCGGCGCTCGCCGAGGCCATCGGCGACGGCCTGCCCACCCTCGCGATGGGGGGCGGCGCGCTACTGCTGCTGCGCCGCCTGGCCGACAGCCGCGGGCGCAGCCACGAGCTCGCCGGCGTGTTGCCCGCCGAGGCCGAGCTCCTGGAGTGGTATGAGCGTCCGCGCTACGTGCGCGCCCAGGCGGCGCGCGGTAATCCGTTCGACGAGGGCGAGAACCTGCTGTACGAGCTGTTCGATCTCGAGTTCCTCCTGCTGGAGCAAGAGTCGTTCGCCTACCATTTAGGCGAGGTCGGTGAGCCGGGTCAGGCCGAGGGCTTCGCCTTCGGCCGCTGCCTGGCCACCACCCTGTACCCTTCCCTTCCCCGGTGCCCGGCGCTGGCCGCGAGTTTCGTCGCGGCAATGCGTCTTGCCGGACCTCGCCCGTGAGCTCCCCCGTCGCCACGATCGCAGTCACGCGAGCGCTGCGCCTGCCCGCCCGGGGCTCGCTCTTCTGGCTGGCCGTGGCGCCGCTCGCGGCGCTCGCCGTCGCCGCGCTGGCCATGCACATCTTCGGGGTCTCCGGCGGCGACGACCCGGCGCACCTCTACAAGATCGCCCTCCTGCGCGACGGCCAGTCGGTGATCTGGGACAACTACTGGTACGGCGGCAGCTACGGCGCACTCACCTACGGCATCGTCTACTACTGGCTGGCGCAGTTCGTCCCCGGGGTGCTCCTCACCGTCGTCACCGGCGGTCTGCTCCCGCTTCTGTTCCACCTGTACCTGCGCGACGGCTGGGGCGTGCGCGGCCGCGCGCCCGCCTGGACCCTGGCGGCGGTCATGGTCGTGTACCTGGCGTGGGGGCAGGCGCCCTTCCTGCTCGCCATGTGCCTCACCATGTGCGGCCTGGTGCTGCTGGCGCGCGGGCGCCCGCTGCTCGCGGCGCTGCCGTGCGCGCTGGGCGTGTTCACCAACCCGCTGGCGCTCGTGGCCGGCGGGATCTTCGTGCTGGCGTCGCTGGTCGCGCGTCCGGCGGCGCGGCGCGGCGTCGTGGTCTTCGCCCTCGCCATGATCCCCGTATGTGCGCTGCGCATCGCCCTGGCGGCGGTCTTCGCCGCCCCGTCGTGGGAGTATCACTACATGGCCGAGCTGGGCGGCCTCACGATAGTCGCCCTTATCGGCATCGCCCTGGCCCGCCGCTGCTCCACGCCGGAGCGGCGGGCGCTCCAGTGGGTGTTCGTCGCGCTGCTGGTCGTCGCCGTGCCCGCCTACCTTCTGCAGAACTCACCGATCGGCAGCAACGCGGGGCGCTTCTTCTACGTGTTCGGTGGGCCCCTGATCGTCGCGGTCGCCGGGCCCAGCCGGCTGCCCCGGCTTGTGCCGGCGGCGGCCGTTGCCGCCGTGCTGGCCTTCCAGCTCGCCTTCCCCGTCTGGATGCTTGCCAACGCGCAGAGCTTCACCGCGACGCGGGCGACGTTCTTCGCGACCGCGGTGGACTACGCCGGCCGTGTCTACGACCCCGACTATCGCTTCCACGTGGTGACCCCCGAGATGCATTGGGAGTCGTACTACTTCCCGGCTGCGGGATTTCCCATCACGCGGGGTTGGTACCGGCAGGACGACGCCCTGCACAACCAGGAGCTGTACGACCGCGGCCTCGACACCGGCGCCTACTCGTCCTGGCTGAGACGCATGGGCGTGCGGTACGTCTTCGTCCCGCACGCGCCTCTCGTCGCGAACGCTCGCCGCGAGGCGGCGATCCTGAACGGCTCGCGTGAGTTCACGGTCGTGTACCGCGGCGCCGACTGGACGGTGTACCGCCTGCGGCGCAGCGAGCCGCTCGTGGTGCCGCTGGCCGGCGCCTCCGCGTCGGTGCTGGCCATGGACCACACCAGTATCCGCTTCGCCGTCACGCGGCCGGGCCCCTATCTGGTCAAGCTGACCTGGTCGCCCTACTGGCTGGTCGCGCGGCGGCCCGACGACCCCGCGCAGCGGAGTCGTGACGGCCGCCGCGACCGCTCCTGGGAGAACGAGGCGCTTCCGCACGGACGCGCGCTCCTGCGCAAGGATCCCTACGGCTTCATGGTCTTCACCGCGCCGGCCGCGGGCGTCTATGCGCTGCACTTCGACCTTGTCAGGACGGCTGAGGCGGAGCTGCGGCAGTGACCCTGGCGCGAATCGAGGCGCGCCTCAAGTCGCGACGCGGGCTTCTGGCGCTTTGGCTCGGCAGCACGGCGGCCGTCGCCGTCGTGGCCTTTCTCATGTACCGCGGCGGGCTGCCCGGCTGGGACGACGCCGCCCACGCGTACAAGGTCTTTCTCCTGCGCCACGGCGAGTCGCTGTTCTGGGACGATCTCTGGTACGGCGGCGCCTACGGCGCCGCCAACTACGGGTTCGTCTACTACCTTCTCGCGCTGTACGTGCCGTCGAGGCTGATCGTGATCGCCTCCGCCGGCGTGCTGCCCGTCCTCTACTACATCTACCAGCGGGACATGTGGGGCAGCGACGACATCTGGCCCGCCTGGGCCTTCGCTGGGATCATGAGCGTCTATCTCGCTCACGGTCAGGGCCCTTTCGTCCTCGGGCTCGCGCTGACCGTGGGCGGGTTGGCCCTGCTGGCGCGAAAGCGGCCGCTCTGGGCCGCACTGCCCGTGGGCATCGGCATCTTCGCCAACCCGATGGCCTTCGTCGTGTGCCTGCCGTTCATGCTGTCCGACGTCGTCGCGCGGCCGGCGCAGCGCCGCCGCTACCTGTGGTTCATGGGCGCGGTCGCACCGTTCGTCGCCCTGCGCGTCGCGCTCGGCGTCGCCTTCAGCGAGCCGGGCGGCTACCTCAACGAGACATCGCAGTTGCTGCTCTATCTGGGCTTCGCACTCGCCGGCCTCGCGCTGGCCGGCGTCAACGCCGCCCACCCGCGCCGGCCGTTCGTCGTCCTCTTCCTCACTTATGCGGCCCTCTGCGTGCTCTCTTTCGTGACGCCCGGCAGCCCTCTGGGCAACAACATCGGGCGTTTCTTCTTCGTGTTCGGCCTGCCGCTGCTGTTGCTGCTGCGGCACTCGCGGCTGCAGCGGCCGTTCCCGTACGGCGACCTGGCCGTCATACCCATCGTACTGTTCGGGCTCCTGCAGATCAGCGCTCCCTACAGTCACTTCACGCGCAGCGCCGACTGGCCGCAGACGCGGGCGAGCTTCTTCGCCCCGGCCCTGGCGGCGGCGGCGCGGTACTACGACCCGGACTACCGCATCCACGTCGTGGCGCTGCGCCGCCACTGGGAGGCGGACTACTTCCCGGAGGCCGGCTACCCCATCACGCGCGGCTGGTACCGCCAGGCGGATGCGATCCACAACAGCCTCTTCTACAAGCCCTACGATGCGACGAGCTACGTCGCATGGCTGCGCCACATGGGCGTGCAGTACGTCTTCCTGCCGGATGCGCCACTCGACCCATGGAGCCAGCGCGAGGTGAAGATCCTCGAGACGTCTCCCGAGTTCGAGGTCGTGGATCGCAGCGGCGTCTGGACGGTGTACCGGCTGCGCGGCGCCGAGCCGCTCGCCGTGGGCCTGAACGGCGGTACCGCGCACGTGACGAGCATGGCGCACCGCGAGTTCTCCGTGGAGGTCGACCAGCCCGGCACGTATCTTCTCAAGGTCACGTGGTCGCCGTACTGGTCGCTCACGGGCGGCTCCGGCACGCTGCGCCGCGCGCCCGATCGCTTTCTCCTGCTCGATGCCCGAGAAGCCGGCACGTACACGCTGCGCTTCGACGTCAAGCCGAGTAAGGTGCTCGCCGAGGTGGGCGCCCGGCTCGGGCTCTAAAGGCTCCCGGAGGACTACGCCATGCCCCGCACACGCCTATCTCCCGAAGTCTTCGCCCTGCCGTTCGAGCGCCTGCGGGACGGTTACTACTCGGACACCTACTTCAACTGCACGAAGGGCGTCCTCGAGGCCCAGGACCTGCATCCCCGGGTCACTATGCAGGTCTTTCAGAAGCAGGAACGCGCGGTGCTCGGAGGCGTGGACGAGGCGCTCGCCGTACTCAAGCTGTGCGCCGGGCGCTCTGCCGGAGAGGCGGCTGCGCGTGCCTGGGAGCCGGGCTGGGACCAGCTCGACGTCTCGGCCCTGTACGATGGCGACGAGGTGGCCGCCTGGGAGACGGTCATGACGATCGCCGGCGACTACAGCCTCTTCGCTCACTTGGAGACGGTGTTCCTCGGAGCGCTCACGCGGCGCACGCTGATCAGCACGAACGTGCGCCGCGTGGTGGATGCCGCCGCCGGCAAGCCGATCCTCTTCTTTCCGGCGCGCTTCGACCACTACCGGGTGCAGACCGGGGACGGGTACGCCGCCCACATCGCCGGAGCCATCGGCGTCAGCACCGACGCACAGGCCTCCTGGTGGGGAGGCAAGGGCATCGGCACGGTGCCTCACGGTCTCATCGCCGCCTGCGGCGGGGATACGGTCGCGGCCACCCGCCGCTTCGCCGACACGTACTATCCGGAGCTCAACGTCACGGCGCTGGTCGACTTCGACAACGACTGCGTCGGCACGAGCCTCGCCTGTGCCCGGGCTCTGGGCGAGCGTCTGTGGGGGGTCCGCCTCGACACTTCCGAGACGCTCGTGGATCGCTCGCTGTGGCCGATGATGGGGAGCTTCCGTCCCACAGGCGTGGCCCCGGAGCTGGTGCGCGAAGTCCGGCGGGCGCTGGATGCGGAGGGTTTCCAGCGCGTCAGGATCGTGGTGAGCGGCGGGTTCACCGCCGAGCGCATCGCCGCCTTCGAAGCGGCCGGCGTGCCGGCCGACGCCTACGGCGTGGGCAGCAGCCTGCTGCGGGGGGTCGCCGACTTCACCGCGGACGTCGTGCGCTTGGAGGGCGTGCCCTGCGCCAAGGTCGGCCGGGCATATCGCCCGAACCCTCGGCTCGTCCTCGTTGAGTAGCTGCCGGCCCTAGTCGCCGTTGGCGGGCGCCGACGTCTGCTTGCCTTCGAGAAGGTCGACGAAGCTCTGGGAGCGCCGACCGATGGCAGTCGACGGATCGAGTTTCGCGGCCATTGCCCATTCGGCCTTGGCCTCGCTGACGCGGTCGGTGGAGAAGTAGATGATGGCCATAGAGTAGTGGGCTTCCTGGTTCCCCGGGTTCTTGACGAGGACGGCCTTGATGGCCTGTGCGGCGCGTTGCGACTGGCCGTCGGCGTGCCAGACCATGGCCAGGCGCACGGTGGCCGTGGCGTTGCCGGGATCGAGCGCGAGCGCCGCGCGGAACGTGCGCGCCGCCTGCTGGTAGCGCTGCCCGAGGAAGTAAGCGTCCCCGAGATCGAGAAGCACGGCGACGTTGTTCGGCTGGTCAGCGCTCGCGGTCTCGAGCTGCGCGATCTTCTGCTTGACGGCGTCGTTCGTGACCGGTGCGGGCGTGGATCCGCCGGTCTTGCCGTTGACCGCGGGATGACCGGGAGGCAACGATTGGCCGGCCGTCGACGGCCCGGCGACCATGCCCGCGGCACCGCCGCCTCCGGATCTCGTGCCGACGACGACGATCACCGTGGCGACGATCACGGCGACGCCGACGCCGGCAAGAACGTAGTGCCTCTTCAAGCCTGTCCCTCCGTGCGTGATAGGACCCGAGCCTTGGGACGCGAGCCTTGGGAGGATAGCACCAGGTCCCTCCTCTGGCGACCGCGTTTTGCCCGCAAACGATGGGAATGGAGCGGCCGCCTAACCAAGCTTAACGGCCGCTTAACAAGCAGGCCGCGCGGGGGCGCTTCGCCGCCTGCAGCCCGTCGCGCCCGGCAGTTGACGCTCCCCGGACGCCGCGATAGAGTCCAACAAGACCGTTTCGGTCCGGTCTCCTGCCGAAAGAAGGCGTCCATGGGACTCCAGCTCACCCGCGGCGGCGAGTACGCCGTGCGCGCCATGACCTATCTCGCGCGGTTCCCCGAGGGCCACGTGGCGGCGCTCCACGAGATCGGGCAGGCGCAGGACATCCCCGCGAGCTTCCTCGCCAAGATCCTCCAGAGCCTCGTGCACTCGGGTCTCGCGGTCTCGCAGCGCGGGGCGCACGGTGGCTTCGCCCTGGCGCGCCCCGCCGTCGCCATCACGATGCGCGACGTCATCGAGGCGGTGGACGGGCCCATTTCGCTCAACCAGTGCGTGCTCTGGCCCGAGGATTGCTCGCGGAGCGACGGCTGCGAGATGCACAAGGCCTGGCTGCGCGCCCAGGCCCAGCTGATGGACGTGCTCGGCTCCGTGACCCTGAGGACCCTGGCGCCGCAGCCCGTGGCCTAGAGCCGGCGCCGGCCGTCGCGGCCCGCGCTGCCACACGGGCCGCCCAGCCCAGCCCCATCTCCTCGAGCGTTTGTCAGTCTGCGTAGCCTTCCGGATGCGCCTGCATCCAGGTCCACGCATCGCGGACGGCGTCCTCCAGGCTGCGCCGCGGGCGCCAACCAAGGCGCGCCGCCGCCCGCCGCCCGCTCGCGACGAGCGCCGGCGGGTCCCCGGCGCGCCGCCCCACCACCTCACGGCTCAGCTCCAGGCCGGCGACGCGAGAGACGGTGTCGAGCACGCACTTCACCGAGTCGCCCCGGCCGGTACCCAGGTTGAAGGATCCCTGGACGACGGGCAGCTCCTCAAGCGCCAGGACGTGGGCGTCGGAGAGGTCGGCCACGTGCACGTAGTCGCGCAGGCAGGTGCCGTCGGGGGTGGGGTAGTCGTCGCCGAAGACGCGCAGGGCGGCGCCGTCCCTGGCTGCCGTCAGCGCCAGGGGGATGAGATGCGACTCGGGGTCGTGGTCCTCGCCGCGGGGCCCGTCGGCGCCGCAGGCGTTGAAGTACCGCAGGGCCGTGAAGGCCAGCTCGCCGGCGTCCCGCGCCTGTTCGAGCAGGCGTTCCCCGGCGAGCTTGCCGGCGCCGTAGGGGTTGGTGGGCGCGAGCTCGTCGTCCTCGTCGATGGGCACGCGCCGGGGCTCGCCGTAGACCGCGGCGGTGGATGAGAAGACGAGGCGGCCGACGGCGGTGGCCCCGGCCGCCGCGATCACGGCCGCCGTGCCGACAACGTTGACGTCGTGGTAGCGCTCAGGCTGCTCCACCGACTCGCTCACCTCGGCCAGCGCGGCCATGTGGACGATGGCATCGCAGCCGGCGTCCTGCAGAGCGGCACGCATCCGCTCCACATCGCGGATGTCGCCCTCCACAAGAGACGCTGCGGCCGGGACGGCCGCGCGGTGGCCGCGTGAGAGATCGTCGTAGACGGTGACCGCGTGGCCGCGCGCCAGAAGGCGCGCGGCGATCACACTGCCGATGTAGCCGGCGCCGCCGGTGACCAGGACGTGCATGCGGCGATGCTAACAGGGCGGGGCGCCCGCTGGGCGCCCCGCCCTGTTCATCTTCGTTCCGTGCGGCGCGACCGCGCCGCAGGGGTTCAGCCTCAGCCGAAAGGGCTGCCGCCCGAGGGCGCGCAGCCTGCGCCGGCGCCGCCGAGGCTGCGCAGGAAGCTCGAGAACTTCTGGCGCACGTCCTCGGAGCCGCACTCGGGGCACACGCGGTCCCCGTCCTTGAGGAACCCCTGACGGAACACCTCGAACGCGTGGCCGCACTGCTCACAGACCAGATCGTAGGAAGCCATGGCACTCCAGGTCGGATGGTGTCTTGATACCCTCGAGGGTATTATACCGGGGCTGCGCCGGAGCGCAAACACCGGCCCAGGGAGTAAGCTCTGCCGAGAAGCGCGACGGCGCGACCGCCGGTCTGCGATCGTCGCTCGCAAAGGGGTAGTGATGCTCACAAGAAGGGTCTGGCTTCTGTTTACGCTCCTCGCCCTCGTCGGCGCGGCGTCCGCCCTCGGCGCCTGCGGCGGCTCGGGCTCGTCGGCCTCGTCGGCGGACGTCCAGTTCCTGTCGCCCAAGGACTTCAGCGTCGCAAGCTACGCGGGCAAGCCACTGGTCGTGAACTACTTCGGCTCGTGGTGCGGCCCGTGCAATGCCGAGGCGCCCGAGCTCTCCACGTTCTCCAAGGCGCAGAGCGGCAAGGCCGCCTTCGTCGGCATCGCCGTCAACGACCAGCAGAGCGACGTCGTCGATTTCATGTCCAAGTACGGGCTTGCGTACCCTGTGGTGATCGATGACAACAGCCTGAGCGCCAAGGACGGCATCACCGGGGTGCCGACGACCATCTTCTACAACGCCAGCGGTCAGGAGGTGGACCGCATCGTCGGCGCGGCGAGCCTGGACCAGTTCACGGCGAGCTTCGCCAAGACCCAGTGAGCGCCGCGGATCCGGCATCCTCCGGGGGGCCGGTCTGAGCCGCCGGTGACCACGTCGGACGAATGATCGCGGCCCAGATCACGACGCTCAACCTGCCCGGCATCGGCCTGGCCTTTCTCGCGGGCCTGCTCTCGTTCGTCTCGCCCTGCGTGCTCCCCCTCCTGCCGGTGTACCTCTCGTTCATCTCCGGCGTCGGGGTGGAGCGTCTGGGCAGCGAGCGCCGGCGCCTGCTCTGGACCTCGCTGCTGTTCGTCGCCGGGTTCACTCTGGTGTTCGTGGCGATGGGCGCCGGCGCCGGCGGCGTCGGCCGGCTGCTCATCCGCTACCGGCACGAACTGACCATCGCCGCCGGCGCCTTCATCGCCGTCAGCGGGCTCGTGGTGGCCGGCGTCATCCGTCTGCCCAAGCCGGTCGTGCGGATGACGCCCCGGCATGCCGGCGCGGGCGGCGCCTTTCTCACCGGGGCCGCCCTCGCCATCGGCTGGACGCCGTGCGTCGGCTACGTTCTCGGCGCCATCCTCAGCATGGCGGCCTCGAGCCAGAGCGCACTGTCCGGCGCGCTGCTTCTGCTGGTCTATTCGGCCGGCCTGGGCGTTCCCTTCGTCCTCGCCGCCCTGGCCTTCGACTGGATGAACACGCGCCTTGGCTTCGTCAAGCGGCACTACCGGGCCATCCAGGTCGGGGCGGGAGCACTGCTCGTCGTCTTCGGGGTGCTCATGATGTTCGGCGTGCTCGAGCAGATGGGCCGCTGGCTGCCGGCCTTCAGCCCGGGCGGGCTCTGAGGCGGTATCCTTGGCGCCATGGGCGCCCGCCACCGCATCCCCGAGCTCAGCCCGGAGGGACGCGCCGCCGCCGCAGCGCTGCGGCGCGCGGCCGCCGGCACCGTCTCCACGTCGCCGCTGACGCGCTGGCTCTATTCGACCGACGCCTCGATCTACCGCGTCGTTCCCGATGTGGTCCTGGTGGCCTCGTCAGTCGCCGACCTGCACGCCGCGGCCTCGGTCGCCGCCGAGTACGGCGTGCCGCTGGTCGCCCGCGGCGCCGCCACCAGTGTCGCGGGCCAGGCCGTCGGGCCGGGCATCGCCGTCGACTGTTTCAAGCTCGACCGCATCCTGGCCATCGACTCCGAGGGGCGCACCGCGCGCGTCGAACCGGGCGCGATCCAGGCGTCGCTGAACCGCGCCGCCGCGGCCTTCGGCCTCGAGTTCGGACCGGATACGTCGACCGTGGACCAAGCCACCATCGGCGGCATGGTGGGCAACAACTCCTCGGGGTCGCGCACGATCGTCTACGGGGAGACCAAAGACAAGGTGCTGCGCGTCCATGCCGTCCTCGTGGGGGGCGCCCCGCTGGTCTTCGGGCAGTGCCGCGGCGCCGATCTGGCGAGTGGACTGACGGGGGCTGGGGCGGCTGCGCCGGCGGCGGCGCTCGCTGAGGTCCGCGAGCGCTATCGCCGGCCGCTCGCCGAGGACTACCCGCGCACCCGGCGCTGCACCTGCGGCTACAACCTGCGTGAGCTGCTCGAGCCCGAGCCGAACCTGGGCAGGCTGCTGGCCGGGTCCGAGGGCACGCTGGCGCTGTTCACCGAGATCGAGGTGGCGCTCGACCCCCTGCCCGCGGCTCGGGTGGGGGCGGCGCTGACGTTCGCCACCCTGCGCGCCGCCCTGGAGGCCAACGTGGCGATCCTCGAGACCGGCCCGTCGGCGGTCGAGCTGCTCGACCTCGAGCCGCTGCGGGCGGCGCCGAACCTCGCTGCCTTCGCACGCCTGGCGCCGCTGCTGGCCGGCGACGAGAGGGCGCTGCTCACCGTGGAGTACCAGGGCAGCGCGGACGAGGCGCGCGCCGGCCTCGGCCGGCTGCGCGCGCTGGCCGGCGACCTCGGCGTGACCCGGCTCGAGTGGCTGGAGGATCCGGCGGCGCTCACCGAGGCCGGCGCCCTGCGGCGCGCGGTGCTGCCGCTGCTCATGGGCGCCCCGGGCGCCGAGCGGCCGGCCTCCTTCGTCGAAGACACGGCGGTGGCCCCGGAGCGCCTCGCCGGCTTCGTGGACGAGTTCGAACGTCTGGTCGCGGCCGCAGGCGCGCGCGCCTCGTTCACGGGGCACGCCTCGGCCGGCTGTATGCACGTCCGCCCGCTGCTCGACCTCAAGTCGGCGGCCGGCGTGCGGCGCATGGAGGTGTTGGCCGTGGCCGTCGGGCGCCTGGTCGCCGAGTACCACGGCGCGATCTCCGGGGAGCACGGCGTCGGGCGTTCGCGAAGCTGGGCCCTGCCCGGCCTGCTCGGCCCGGAACTGTATGCGGCCATGGTCGCCGTCAAGGACGCCTTCGACCCGCGCCGCCTGTTGGGGCCGGGCACCATCGTCGACGGCCCGGCTGTGGCCGAGTCCCTGCGCTACGGCGCCGATTACCGCGGCGACGGCGCCTGGGCGCCGCGGCTCTCGTACGCCGCTGAGGGGGGCTTTGACCTGGCCGTGGAGAAGTGCTTCGGCGCGGGCCTCTGCAAGAAGCTCACCGGGACCATGTGCCCGCCGGCCGCGGCGAGTCGGAGCGAGGCGTACACGACCCGCGCCCGGGCCAACGCCCTCCAGGGCGTGCTCTGCGGCGCCGTCCCGCTGGCGGCCATCGGCGCGGACGAGTTTCGCGAGGTGCTCGGTACGTGCGTCGCCTGCAAAGCCTGCAAGACTGAGTGCCCGGCCGGCGTGGACATGGCCGCCCTCAAGGCGGAGTGGCTGGCCGAGCTTCGCGCCAGGGCCGGCGTGCCGGCCCTGGCGCGCGGCAGCGGCGAGTTCCGCCGCCTCGCGGCTCTTGTGTCGCCGGTGGCGCCGCTCGTGAACGCCCTCGCGAGGACGCGCGTCGCGCGCCTCCTCACCGATCGCGTCGGCGTCGCCCCCCAGCGGCCCCTGCCGGCGTTCTCGCGGCGGCCGCTCACGAGGCGGCTGGCCGGGGCGCCGGCCCGTGCCGGGGCCGCGCTGTTCGTCGACTGCTTTGTGCAGTACCAGGAGCCCCAGGTCGGCGAGGCGCTGGCGAGCCTGCTGCGAGCCGCCGGCGTCGAACTGGCCCTGGTGGACGCCGGCTGCTGCGGACGCACCGCACTCTCCACAGGGCAGATCGACAAGGCGCGTGCCACGGCCGCCACAGCGCTGGCCGTGCTCCACGAGCACGCCGCGGGCGGCTGTGAGCTGCTGTTCATCGAGCCCAGCTGTCTGTCGATGGTGCGCGACGACTGGCGGCGCCTGCTGCCGCACGACCCGCGCGTCGCCGCGGTGGCCGCGGCCACGCGCCCGGCGCTGGCTCTCGTCGCCGACCAGGCCGCGGCCGGCCGCCTCCACTTCCGCGCCGGCGGCCGCGCGCTGCTCCACAGTCACTGCCACGAGAAGGCGCTGTCGTTCGCGGCCGCCACCGGGCGCGCTCTCGGAGCTGTGCCGGACCTCGAGGTCGAGGTGCTGGACGCCGGCTGCTGCGGCATGTCCGGCGTGTTCGGCTACGAGGCCGAGCACTACGAGCTGAGCGTCGCGATGGCGGAGCGCGTGTTGCTTCCGGCGGTGCGGGCGGCGGGGCCGGAGACGGCCGTGCTGGCGACCGGCACGTCGTGCCGTGCGCAGATCCACGACCTCGCCGGCCGCCCCGCCGTGCACCCGCTGGAGTTTCTCGCGGCGCGCCTCAAGCGCTGAGCGCCCGCCGGCTTCTCCACCACCGCCGCCACGCGTGTACCATGGACCGCGTGGACCTCGTGATCCTCATCGCCGGGATCGTCGGGCTGCTCGTGGCGGGCTACGGCTTCGTCACGCTGACCATCGACGCCCGGCGCCGCCGCCAGTACCTGGATATCGCCGTGGCTGCGGGGGTGGCGATCGCGATCGTCGTCCTGCTCATAGCCTACGGCGACCGGCTACTGCGCTGACCTGGCGGATTCCTCCAGCGGCTTCGCGGCTAAGGTCCGCGCCCGATGCTGCCGATACCGGCGTACGTCCGGGGCGGGGGGAAACCGCGTCCATGGCGCGAATCTGACAACCGCGCCCCCGCCGAGAGGCACGGCGCCCACAAGTGCGGGCGCCAGAGCGGGGCGGAGAGGGCAGGCGAGGCCCGGCGCCTTCGCCGGAGCTGGAGAGTGAGCTGATGGCCAAACGCATCCTGGTCGTAGACGACGAGCCCGACATCCGGAGGCTCGTCGCCGAGGCCCTGGAGGTCACCGGCTACGACGCGCGCACGGCCGCGAACGGCGAAGAGGCCATTCGCGCGGCTTCCCTCTACATCCCCGACCTCGTACTCCTCGACATCATGATGCCCGACATGGACGGGTTCACCGTGTACGAGCGCCTGCGCGCCAGGCCCGTGGATCTCAAGTCGCCGATCATCTTCCTCACGGCGCGGCGGGAGATCAACGACAAGCTCCTGGGCTTCGAGAAGGGCGCCGTCGACTACATCACCAAACCGTTCCACATCAGGGAACTGCTGGCCCGCGTCAAGGTGCACCTCGGCGAACTGGGGCCACCTAGGGGCGATATCCCCAACCCCCTCACCGACCGCGAGCTCGAGGTGCTTGGGCTCCTGTCCAGCGGCAAGACCTACAAGCAGGTCGCCAGGGCCCTGGACCTCTCGCAGAGCACGGTGCGCAACCACCTGCACAATGTCTACCACAAGCTCAACGTGGTCGACCGCGCGCAGGCCGTCATCGTCAGCCGCGAGAACGGCTGGATCTAGCTCAGAACGCGGAGAACGGCATGTCCGGCAGCGACCAGGCGACGTCGCCGTCGCGACGCTCGCTGAGCCGCCGCTCGCTGAACGGTCCCGGGCCGCTGATCCAGCGCGGGTGCCTGCGCTCGCCCGCCCGGCGATCGACGACGACCCGGACATCGTCGCGGCCGGCGAACTGCTGCGTGAGGCGCTCGTAGAAGAACCCTTCGAGCTGGCGGGGGATCACGATGAGTCTGGGCTGCACGCTCTGCGTCGACCCGGGCATGCGGTACCTCCTCGACACCCGTACGTTACCACTTCAGGTGCCGTGTCATTCGCCGCCGCCGCCGACATCTCCTTGGTTAGCCTCAGATGAGCCCGCTCAGGCGTTGCCCGCCGCGGCGACGGCCACGTCCGCGGCGGGTCCGTCGGGCGCCTTGGCCGGCGTGGGAACCCGCGCCTCCTGGGCGCCGCGGCGCAGCAGGAAGGCGCCCGGACCGCCGACCGCCGTCGCGGAATTCGAGTACAATCATGGTCGATCAGGCGCGACTGCGGACGTCTTCGTGGTGTGAAGCTGCTAACAGGCTGATCAGAGGGAGCTGAGCGTGAACCTCACCATCGACGGGCGGCAGGTGGCCGCCGAGCCCGGCACATCCATCCTTGCCGCGGCCCGCGGGGTCGGCATCGACATCCCCACGATCTGCCAGGACGACCGCCTCGAACCGTTCACGGCCTGCCGTCTCTGCCTCGTCGAGGTAGAAGGAGCCAGGGCGCCGCTGGTGGCCTGCGACACCGACGTCCTCGACGGCATGGTGGTGACCACCTCCACGCCCGAGATCGACGAGCAACGCCGGGTCCTCATCGACCTCCTGCTCAGCGACCACAAGAACGACTGCATCGTCTGCGACCAGGCTGGGGGGTGCCGTCTGCAGGACATGGCCTACCGTTTCGGGGTCGCCGAGACCACCTACGCGGGCGAGATGCGCGAGTACGAGCCGCGCGACGACACGCCGTTCATCGCCTACGACCCCGGCAAGTGCATCCTCTGCGGCCGCTGCGTGTCCGTCTGCCGCGAAGTACAGCAGTGCGACGTCCTGGACTTCGCCGAGCGCGGCTTCGACTCGGTCATCACGACCTCGTTCGGCCGCTCTATGGTCGAGACCGACTGCGAGATGTGCGGCAACTGCGTGAGCGCCTGTCCCACCGGCGCGCTGCAGGACAAGCTCAGCCGTGGGCAGTGCCGCGTCTGGGACGCGCAGGCGGTGCGCACGATCTGCCCGTTCTGCGGTTGTGGCTGCACCATCGACTTGCAGGTCAAGGACGGGCGCGTCGTGCAGGTGACGTCGCCGGTCGGGGTCGGCGCCGGCGAGGGCAACCTTTGCGTCAAGGGCCGCTACGGCTTTCAGTTCATCGGTCACCCCGACCGCCTCACGCAGCCGCTGGTGCGGCGCGACGGCGAGCTCGTGCCGGCCACCTGGGACGAGGCTCTCGAGCTGGTCGCGAAGCGCTTTGCGGCGATCAAAGCCGAGCACGGCGCCGACGCGCTCGTCGGCTTCTCGTCGGCGCGCTGTACCAACGAGGACAACTATCTGTTCCAGAAGTTCATGCGCGCCGTCATCGGCACGCACAACGTCGATCACTGCGCGCGGCTCTGCCACGCGAGCACCGTCACGGGCCTGCGTCAGTCGCTCGGCAGCGGCGCGATGACCAACTCGTTCGAGGACCTCGAAGAAGCCGACGCCATCCTCATCATCGGCTCGAACACGAGCGAGGCCCACCCCATCGGCGCCCTGCACATCAAGCAGGCGCTGCGCAGGGGCGCCAAGCTCATCGTCATCGATCCGCGCCGGATCGACATGGCGCGCCGCGCCGACATCCACCTGCAGCTGCTCTCCGGCACCAACGTGGCCGTGATCAACGGCATCATGAACGTGATCCTCGAGGAAGGCCTGGCCGATCGGGAGTTCATCGCCGGACGCACCGAAGGCTATGAGGACCTCCCGGCTGTGCTCGCGGCGTACACGCCGGAGCTGGTCGAGGAGATCTCCGGCGTCCCGGCCGACGAGCTGCGCCAGGCGGCGCGCATCTTCGGCGCCGCCGAGAAGGGCGCCATCTTCTACTCGATGGGCATCACCCAGCACTCGCACGGCACCGAACACGTGCTCGCGCTGAGCAACCTGGCGTTGCTCACCGGTAACGTCGGGCGCCGCGGCACGGGAGTGAACCCCCTGCGCGGCCAGAACAACGTGCAGGGCGCCTGCGACATGGGCGCGCTGCCCGACGTCTACACCGGCTATCAGGCCGTCGGCGACCCGGCCGCCCAGAAACGGTTCTCGGAGGCGTGGGGCGTCGAACTGGCCGACACGCCCGGTCTGGGGGTCACGGAGGCCTTCGACGGTATGGCGGCCGGCACGGTGCACGCCTTGTACGTCGTCGGTGAGAACCCCGTGCTCTCGGACCCCGACCAGCAGCACGTGGTGGAGGCGCTCAAGGGCCTCGACTTCCTCGTGGTGCAGGACATCTTCCTCAGCGAGACGGCCGCGCTCGCCGACGTGGTGCTGCCCGCGGCGAGCTTCGCCGAGAAGGACGGCACGTTCACCAACACCGAACGCAAGGTGCAGCGCGTGCGCGCCGCCGTGCCCAGCCCGGGCGCGGCGCGCGCGGACTGGGCGATCGTCGCCGAGCTCGCGCGCCGGCTCGGCGGCGCCGGCGGCTGGGACTACGCGCACCCCGCCGACATCATGGCCGAGATCGACGCGCTCACGCCCTCGTACGCCGGGGTCACCTATGAGCGCCTGGAAGCCGAGGGCGGCCTCTGCTGGCCGTGCCCCGACACGACGCATCCGGGCACGCCCATCCTGCATATCGGCCAGTTCACGCGCGGCAAGGGCAAGTTCTTCCCGATCGCCTACCAGCCGCCGGCGGAGGTGGCCGGCGGCGACTACCCGCTCACCCTCACCACGGGCCGGATGCTCGAGCACTACCACACCGGCACCATGACGCGGCGCTCCGACGGCCTCAACGAGCTCGTGCCTGCGGGGTTCGCCGAGATCCACCCGGACGACGCGGCGCGCCTCGGCGTCAGCGACGGCGCCGCGGTCAGCGTCGAGACGCGGCGCGGCGTCATCAGCATCCCGGCCAACGTCACCGCGCGCGTGCGCCCGGGCACCGTGTTCGTGCCCTTCCACTTCTGGGAGTCGCCGGCCAACATGCTCACCAACACCGCCCGCGACCCTCTGGCGCAGATCCCCGAGTTCAAGGTGTGCGCCTGCCGGGTCACCGCCTGACAGGCTCCCGCGGCAGCGGTCCGCCTCGATACCGCTGCGCGACGACGTCCTGGCGCGGCGGCCGCGCCGCCGCGCCCCGCGGAGGGCCTGAGGTGTAAGCTTGCCGCCACGAGGCTTGAGCATGATCGCCGACTATCACATCCACACGCGCCTTTGCCGCCACGCCGAGGGCGAGCCGCGCGAGTACGTCGAGCGCGCCATCGGCCTCGGCATGTCCGAGATGGGCTTCGCCGATCACCTGCCGTTCCTCAATGGCTGGCAGCCCGGCTACGGGATCCCGGGTGACGGCTGGTCCATGCAGCTCGACGAGCTCGACGGCTACGTCTCGCTGGTGCAGGCCCTTGCGCGGGAGTACGTCGCAGACCTCCATATCTTGGTCGGCATCGAGGCCGACTACATCGAGGAGACTCTGGACGACACGGCGCGCGTCCTCGGCGAGTATCCCTTCGACTATGTCATCGGGTCGGTGCACATCGTCGGCGAGCGCTTCGCTTTCGACCATCCGGCGTCCCGCGATCGGGTGAAGGGCTACGGCGTCGACCGCATCCATCTCGAGAGTCTCGAGAACGTGGAGCGCGCCGCGGCCACCGGCCTCTTCCACATCATCGGGCATCTCGATCAGGCCAAGAAGTTCGGCCACCGGCCTGACGACGCGGAGGCCGCGACGGCCGCCGCGTCGCGGGCGCTCCGCGCGATTCGGCAGGCCGGCGCCGCCCTGGAGCTCAATACCGCCGGGCTGCGTAAGCCGGTCGGCGAAGCCTATCCGGCGCCCGGGCTTCTCGCCGAGGCGCGAGCCCTGGGCATCCCGCTGACGTTCGGCTCGGACGCCCACCGTCCGCAAGAGGTCGGGTGGGCGTTCGATCAGGCTGCCGTGACGGCGCGGGAGGCCGGCTACGCCGCCACCTTGCGCCTCGCCGGCGGCCTTCCGGAACCCCTCTGATGCGCGACGTGGGCCGCCATCTCATGGCGATCTACAATCCGCACTCGGGCGGCGGCGCGTACCACCGCGACCTGCCGCTGATCCTCGACTCCCTGCGCGGCCTCGGCTACGACGTCGCAGAGCGCGAGACCCAGGGTGTCGGCGACGCCACGCGCCTCGCCCGCGAGGCCGTGCAGCAGGGGCTCGACGTCGTCTGCGCCATCGGCGGCGACGGCACCGTCAACGAGACGCTCAACGGGCTCGCCGGCGCCGAGGTGCCGCTGGCCATCGTGCCCACGGGTACGGTCAACGTGCTGGCCATGGAACTCGGCATCCCGCTGGAGCCCCCCGACGCCGTGAAGCTCCTCGACGTGGGCGCCGTCTCGTGGATCGACCTGGGCCTCGCCGGCGACCGCTACTTCGCGCTCATGGCCGGCGTCGGCATGGACGCGGCCGTGGTCGCCTCGCTCAACCCGGTCATGAAGAAGGCCTTCAAGGAGGCGGCCTTCGCGGTGCAGGGCCTTGCCACATACCTCACCAAAGAGGAGCCGCTCATCCGCGTGACGACCGCGGAGCGCACCGTCGAAGGGTACTTCGCGGTGTTCGGCAACTCGTCCAACTACGGCGGCGGCTTCGGTATCACGCCGCTGGCCGACATGCGTGACGGACTGCTGGATGTCTGCGTGCTCAAGGACAAATCCTTGCTGAGCACCATCTGGTACTGGACCGCCGCGCTCATCAACGCGCACATCAAGCACCCGAAGGTCGAGTACTTCCGCACCGAAGAGGCCGCGATCGTCACGGTCGAAGCAGGCAAGGAAGTTCTCGTCCAGACCGACGGCGAGATGGCGGGCGAGCTGCCGCTCACCTGCCGGATAGCGCCCCACGCCCTGCGCGTGATCGTGCCCTGACGGCCCCCGCCGCGGCCGTGCGCGAGCTCGGCGGGCGGTAGCGAGCTAGCGCGAGGACTGCTTCAGAGCCTCATCACCTGCGCCAGCGCGCGCAGCCGCTCGACGTACTCCTTGCGGGCCTTGGCATCGCGCTCGCGCAGCATCTCGGGCGTGGCCACCGGGACGATCTTGAAGGCGGGGTTGTCGAAGAGCCGCAGCTCGAGGGAGTCGCCGTTCTTGTACGGCAGGTCCTTGAAGAGCTTGCGGAGCAGGTAGCGCGTCGTCTCCTCGCCCACGGGGAGGACGTAGTGCGGCGTCGTGATGGTGAGCTCTTTGGACAGGAACGGGTAGCAGCTGTCCTGCTCTGCCTTCTGAGGCGCGCGCAGGTCGCAGGCGCTGCGCGGCACGCACTTCATGAGCGTGGTGACGTAGACCTTGTCGGCGCTCGTGGCTAGGGCCGGCATGAACTCGGCCAGGCCTTCGACGAGTGTGGAGCCCGCGGGGAGACCGGTCTTCTCATCGGCCGGGTCGGGGCTGAGGGAGACGACCATCACCGCGCAGTGCGGGTGACCGCCTCCGGGGACGGCGCGGAGACGGCAGGCGACGAGCTCCTCGCAGCGGGTGCACTCGCCGACGTTCCGCGCCAGTCTGTCCAGTTGTTCGACCGCATCTTCCATGAGAGATCCCTTCTGTCGTAGGTCCGGCCGGCGCCGCGCGCGGCGCCGGCCGGCGCGGTCAGGCGCCGGTCGTGTTGAGCCGGTACTCGCAGATCAGGGCGCTGGGCGCGCCCACGAGAACGAGCAGCAGCTCGTCGCCGAAGGGCGCCAGTACCACGTTGAGCGTGTCGAACTCGAGAGACATGTACTTCGCTTCGGGCTGGCTGAGCTCACCGGCGAGGCGCGCGCCCAAGTCGATGGCGCCGGCCACCTGGGCGGCGACGGCGTCCGCGGCGAAGCCGGGCTCGGCGTCGGCGGCCACCACGAAGCCGTCGTGGGAGATGAGCAGGGCGGCGATGATGCCAGGCGTCTCGCGGTACGGAGCCAGTCTGGTGACGAGGGAGTCGGCCTGGTCGCTCACAGTGCCTCCAAAGCGGTGTCGAGTTGGCTGCGGACGGCGTGTGCGAAAGCGTCCGCCGCGGCGTCGCCCTCGAACACGCGCGAGAGGCCGTCGGCCAAGCCGACGAGCTCGCTCAGGAAGATACTCGTGCGTGGGATCGGCGAACCCTCGTGGGCGGTGAGCGCACCGTCGAGCGGGAGCTGGATCAGCGTGTCGCCGCTGAGGAAGAGCCGGCTGGTCTCGCGCCCCGACAGCCGCACGCGCACGCGCACGGCGACCCCTTCGGGGACCTGCTCGTTGGCGACGTCGATCTCCACACACGAAGACTAGCGAGGCGCGTGGTAGGTAGCAAGACGCGGCCCCCGCGAGGGCCGCCGCGTCACTGCGCGGCCGCCAGCGTGACCGCCGCGGCGGCGGCCTTCCGGCCTTCGTCGGCCGACAACGCTTCGTCGCGCGCCGCCGCCAGGAGATCGGGGAGGCGGCGGATGGTGGGGAAGGACGAGGCGCCGGCGGCCAGCGTCTGCCGGCGCCCGGCGATCAGATCGGAGCTGACGTCGTGGGCGACCGCGGCGGCGAGCGCGCGAGCCTCGGCCAGAGTGCGGCCGGCCAGGACGAGCACGAACGAGTCGGCGCGCACGCGAAAGGCCCGGTCGTCGGCCGCCAGGCGGCGCTCGATACGCCGCGCGACGCCGCGCACGAGCTGCTCGCTGCGCTCCGCCCCGAGGAAGTCGCGGCAGTCCTGGAAGTGCTCCAGGCGCAGGCAGACGACGCTCAGCGGCCGATGCTCGGCGAGCGCCTGGTCCATGCCCGCGCCGAGCAGCTCCACGAGGCGCTCGCCGGTGGAGAAGCCGCTGGTCTCGTCGACTCGGGCCGCCCGCCGGCGGCGGGGCGGCGTCCTCTTCAGGCGCGTCGCCGCGACCCAGCCGCCGGCCGCGAGCACGACGACTTTGGCGACCCCGCCGGCGCGGCTGCCGCCGAGCGATGGGTCGGCGATGGCCAGCACGATGAGCAGCAGGAGGGTCGGCATGAGCAGATAGGGCCACTCCTTGCGCGGCGCGCCGGCCAGCTGGCCCATGGCGAGTAAGGGCACAGCTCCCAGAAGCCAGCTCTCGGCGCCGCCGGAGAACACGAGGGTGCAGCCGAGGAGCAGCCAGTCGAGGACGGCGAACGTGTGCGCCAGGTCCTCGTGACGCGTGCGCGCCACCCGAACGGAGTACATGCCGAGCGCCACGCCGAGGAGCGCGGGCAGGGCGGCCTCCCAGTGGCCGAGTGCCAGAGCGGTGACGGCGAGAAGGGCGAAGAAGAGGGTGCGAAAGCGGCCTCGCAGGAGTGCCGGACTCCGGCGTCTGCGAGGTGGACGGCTCACCGTGGCGCCGGCCGGGTCATGCCTGGCGGATCAGGTACGCGCTGCATGCCGCGAGTATTCTGACTCATTCCCGCAAATCCTTCAAGGTCAAGTCAAGGGTTGGGGTTGGAGCCTCGCTGGCGTGCCGGGGTCACGTGCGCCTGCGCCTGCCCGGGCACGCCCTCGAGGCCGCCGAGTACGACCTCGCAAAGCTCATCGTCACCGACCCCGGCG
>Ga0209048_10000915_pt1 | contig 31182 bp, 35 predicted proteins | sample FrelakmetCRP12CR_FD_187146 | JGI IMG/M metagenome (GOLD analysis project Ga0209048, IMG submission 187146) | Freshwater lake sediment microbial communities from the University of Notre Dame, USA, for methane emissions studies - CRP12 CR (SPAdes)... | ecosystem: Environmental > Aquatic >...
GCTGGAGCAAACGGTGGTCCCGATGTTCCATGAACGCGACGTCGATGGTGTGCCGCAGCGATGGGTGGCAATGATGCGCCGCAGCCTGCAGACGAACGGTCCTCGCTTCTCGGCCACGAGAATGGTCCGCGAATACGCCGACCGGGTATATCGGTGCGATTGACGCTGCGGCCTCGATGCACGGGAAACCCGAGGCATCGCCGTCCGGGCTCAGCGCGCGAGCTTGTCGCGACACCGATCGCGTGCTTGCGGGTAGGCAGCGTCGTGCATCGACGTCGCGCAGGGTATCTCGGTGCGCTCAGACGAGCTCAAAGCCGCCGCCAGGCCGCCGTGTGCCGACCTCGCCCAACGCCGCGCTGATCGCGTCGTCGACGCTCTGCAGCCAGACGAAGCGCAGCGCCGAGCGCGTCGCCTCGGGCACGTCGCGCAGGTCCTTCTCGTTGCGCGCGGGCAGCAGTACAGTGCGCACGCCGGCGCGCTGCGCGGCGAGCACCTTCTCCTTGATGCCGCCCACCGGCAGCACGAGGCCGCGCAGGCTGATCTCGCCCGTCATCGCCACGTCGTGGCGTACCGCGCGGTCGGTGAACAGCGACGCGAGCGCGATGAACATCGCGACACCGGCGCTCGGGCCGTCCTTCGGGATCGCGCCGGCCGGAACGTGCACGTGCACGTCGACGCCGTCGAACATGCCCGCCGGCAGGCGCAATTCCTGCGCGCGCGACTTGACCAGCGTCAGCGCCGCCTGCGCGCTCTCCTTCATCACGTCGCCGAGCTGGCCGGTCAGGATCAGCTTGCCGCCGCCCGCCACGCGGGTCGCCTCGATGAACAGGATGTCACCACCGACCGGCGTCCACGCCAGGCCGGTCGCGACGCCGGGAACGCTGCTGCGCAGCGCCATTTCGTGCTCGAACTTCGCCGCGCCGAGGATCGCGTCGAGGTCTGCGGCGTCGACGCTCACCTGCGCTGCATCGCCCGAGGCAACCTTCATCGCGGCGTGGCGCATCACGCGCCCGATCTCGCGCTCGAGCTGGCGCACGCCGGCCTCGCGCGTGTAGTCGGCGACGATCGCACGCAGCGCCTCGGGCGTCAGCTCGCACTGCCCCTCCTTCAGGCCGTTGCCCTCGCGCTGGCGCTTGACGAGGTAGCGCTGCGCGATCTGCAGCTTCTCTTCCTGCGTGTAGCCGGGCAACTCGATCACCTCCATCCGGTCGCGCACCGGCGGCGGCACGTTGTCGATCACGTTGGCGGTGGCGATGAAGACGACGCGGCTCAAGTCGAACGGCACGCCGAGGTAGTTGTCGCGGAAGGTCGAGTTCTGCTCCGGGTCCAGCACCTCGAGCAGCGCGGCCGACGGGTCGCCGTGCGCGCTGGCCGAGACCTTGTCGACTTCGTCGAGCATCATCACGCAGTTTCGCGCGCCGGCCTTGCGCAGCTGCTGCACGATCACCCCCGGCATCGCACCGATGTAGGTGCGGCGGTGGCCGCGGATCTCCGCCTCGTCGTGCACGCCGCCGAGCGACACGCGCACGAAGGGCCGCGCCAGCGCTTTCGCGATGCTTTGCCCGAGCGAGGTCTTGCCGACGCCGGGCGGCCCGACGAAACACAGGATCGGCGCCCTGCCCTGCGGGTTGAGCTTCTGCACGGCCAGGAATTCGACGATGCGCTGCTTGATGCGCTCGAGGCCGTGGTGGTCGGCCTCGAGTATCTGCCGCGCCTGCTGCAGGTCGATCGTCGTCTCGGGCGGCGCGGCCCACGGCAGCTCGGTCATCCACTCGAGGTAGGTGCGCAGTATCGAGGTCTCGCCCGACGCTTCGGCCATGCGGCGCAGGCGGGCGAGCTCCTTGCGCGTGTGCGCCTCGACTTCGGCCGGCATGCCGGCGCGGGCGATCGCCTCGTCGAGCTGCTGGATGTCTTCGTCGTGCTCGCCGTCCTCGCCGAGTTCCTTCTGGATCGTCTTCAGTTGCTCGCGCAGCAGGAACTTGCGCTGCCGGTCGTCGATCTGCTCCTTCGTGCGCTCGCCGATTTCCTGTGACAGGCGCAGCACTTCGATCCGGCGCGACAGGATCTGCAGTACCTTCTGCAGCCTCTCTTCGGTACTGAACGTCTCGAGCAGCATCTGCTTCTCGGCGACTTCGGCGTCGATCAGGCTGGCCACGATGTCGGCGAGCTGCGACGGCGCGCGCGTCGCCTGCAGCGCGTGCGCCAGTTCGGCCGGCACGCCCGGCAACAGCGACAGGATCTCGACCGCCCTTTCGCGCAGCTGCAGGCCGAGCGCCTCCGCCTGCGTGGACACTTCATGGGGCTCGTCGATTCGCTGCACGCGGGCGGCGAGGAACGGGTAGCCCTCGACCAGCGCCTCGAGCCGGAAGCGCTGCACCCCGTGGCACACCGCGTGATGCAGCTGCTCGTTCGAATCGACATGCTGCACGAGCTTGGCGATCGTGCCGATGTCGCACAGCGCATCGCGCCCGGGGTCGTCGACGCGGGCGTCCTTCTGCAACACGATGCCGAGCGCGGCGCCGGTGCGCACCGCATGCTGCACGGCGGCGATCGACTTCGCGCGGCCGACGCTGATCGGCATCAGCACGTGCGGAAAGAGCACCACGTTGCGCATCGGCACCAGTGCGATGACGCCCTCGGGAAGTGCCGCCGGACTCGGGAGTGTCGTGTTCATCATGTCACCCTGAAGTTCTTGAATTGCCATGGCTCGTCGGGATCGAGGTCTTCGTCGTACAGGCGCCCTCGCCCCATGAGCGGCGCCCATTCACTGAAGACTCCCACCAGCTCGCCAAGAAAGGACCGGCCGGGCGCTAGGATCTCGCCGAACCGCCGTGCGACCTCTGAGCCGGCTTCGCGCGGGGCGGCCACGAGGACCTGGTCAGGCCGCGTGCTGGTGTGCCGCAATTCCGGATTCGACATGACTGCAGTGTCGTCCGTGCAAGCGCGGCCCGGAATGAGCGTGCTCAACTGGCGCCGCTTCAAACAGCCGCGCGCTGCGGGCGGAATCAGCGCGCGATGTCTTCGTCGCTCACGCCCAGGCCCGCGCCGAGCGGTGCCTCCAGCCAGGGCTGTGCCGACGGCGGGTGGCGCAACCCCGGGTGCGGCCCGAGCCCGCAGGGCCAGGGCGGCACCGGCAGTGCGGCCGCGAGCGCACGCGCGGCGGCGTGGCCGAGATCACCGTCGAGGCTGTGGGTGACGATCAGCCCGATGCCGCGCGCAGCGGCCGCGTCGGCAAGGGTCAGGCAGCGCGCCAGCCCGAGCTGCGCGGGCTTGAGCACCAGCGCGGCCGGCCGGCGCCCGGGTGGCAGCGCGAGCAGCGCCTCGGTCAGCACGGGGTCGAAGAGCGATTCGTCGGCGGCCCAGGGCAGCGGCAGCGTCGGCATGGCGAGCAGTGCGCTGCCGGGCACCGGTTCCTCGACCAGTTCCACGCCGTGACGTGCCAGCGCCGCGAGGCGTCCCGGGGCCACTGCCGGGGTGAGCGCGCCGTTCGCGTCGAGCCGCAGCCGAGGAAGCGTGCGGCCGCCGGCACAGGCCGCATCGGCAGCGGCCCGCACTGCGGCGAGCAAACTATCCTCTTCCCGCAGCGTCCGATCTGAGCGCGCGATCTTCAGCTTGAGCACGGCATGGCCGCGTGCGGCTGCTTCGGCCGCGGCGGCGATGGCTTCGCGCTCGTCGTCGGGGAGCAGCACGCTGACCGGCACACTCTGCAGCGCGCGGCCGTCAGCCAGCCACTGCGCAGCGCGCACGCCCTCGCGCCGCGCGAGCACGTCGACGAGGGCGCATTCGAGCGCGAAGCGCGCGCTCGGTGCCTCCGCGAGCAAGCCGGCGTACGGCGCGAGTGCCGCGTCCAGGCGCGCGGCGTTACGGTGGCCAGCGCCGCTCGGCGCGGCATCCGGCACCGCGAGGCCGACAGCGGCGAGTTGCAGAGCGAGCGCGCCGAGCGCGCGCGCCGCGGCAGCGGCGTCGTCGCGGCTGTAGCCGGGAAGCGGCAGCGCCTCGCCCAGCCCGACCGTGCCCTCGCCGTCGCACAGGCGAATGCGCACCCCATCGCGCACTCGCTCCGTGCCGCGAACGAGCAGCGTGGGTGCGGCCACGCGCCAGGGCGCTTCGAGGATCAGGCGCAGCGGCGCGGACACGATCCTTGCGTTCCTGTTAGCGCGCGCGCTCGTTCGGGCCGGAGACGCTCTCTGCCGCAGCGCAGACCGTGTCGGTGCAGCTGCGGTAGCGCCGAGTCCGCTGCACGCCGGTCATGGAGTCTCCATCCAGGTCGCCAGCCGCGCGGCCACGGCTTCAGGCGCTTCCAGCAGCAGGTTGTGGCCGACGCCTTTCACGATGCGATGCGTCACCCAGGGCGCTCGCACGAGCGAAGCCGCCAGCGCACCAAAACGCGCATCGAGCGCGCCGGTCAGGAAGCACAGCGGCTGGCGCGCCGCCGCGACCGCGCCGCGCAGATCGGGCATCTGCGCCAGGCCGGCGACGTCGAACGCCCAGGCGAGCGCGCGCGGGTCGTGCGCGAGACGTGCTGCGCGCTGCCTGGCCTGCAGCGCCTCGGGCAGCGCGCGCTGGGTCCCGAAGAGCGGCAGCGCCTCCCAGCCGGCGACGAAGGCGGCCAGGTCCCCCGCGCGCAGCGCGGCGGCACGCTGCGAGTCGAGCGCAGCGCGGGCGGTGCGCTCGGCCGGATCGGCCAGGCCGACGTGACCTCCGATCAGCAGCGTCGCGCGGACGTGGCCCGGGCGGCGCAATGCCGCGGCCAGTGCGAGCCGCGCGCCCAGCGAATAGCCGGCGACGATCGCGCCCTCGGGCAACGAGTCGGCAATCGCCCGCGCAGCCTCGTCGAAGCTCGAGGGCTCGGGTGCGGCGGGGCCGTGGCCGGGCAGCCAGCGGGCGACCACGGGGCCGTGATGCGACAGCGCGGCGAGCACGGCGTCCCACGAGGCTGGCGAGCCGAGAAAGCCGTGCAGCAGCACCAGCGGTGGTCCGCCCGCGCCTTTCGGCGCGTGCAGCGTGCCCGGACGGTCGCCGGCGATCACGAGCTGTTCGGCGCTGCGGCGGCGCCGGCCTGCCCCATTGCCGCAAGCAGCGCAGCGCGGCGCGCGCTGCCGCCCGGGGCGACGCGCGCCTCGATCAGCACCGCACGGTCGGTGGTGAATGCCCGGGCGAGCGCTTCGCGCAGCGCTGCCGGCGTGTCCACCCGCGAGTAGCCCAGATTCCAGGTGGCGGCGAGGCCGTCGAACGCGCGCCCATGCGGGGCGACGAACAGCCGTTCGAGGGCAGCGGCCATTGTCTCGTCACACCCCAGGGGTAGCCGCTCGAAGATACGCCCGCCGTCGTTGTGGACGACGACGATCGCCAACGGACCGCGGACGAGGGACGCGGCGGCGAGCCCGCCGGCATCGTGCAGCAGCGCCATGTCGCCGAGCAGCAGCGCGAGCGGTGCATCAACCACGCTGCGCACCCCGGCGGCGCCGGCGACCAGCCCATCGATCCCCGCCGCGCCGCGCTGGTGCAGCACGGTGAGCGGCGTCGCGTCGGGCAGCAGATCGTGGTCCAGGTCGCGCACCGGGCTGGAATTGCCGATCACGAGCATCGCGCCGGCTGGCAGCGCGGCGCGAAGCAGCGGGGCGATGTCGTGTTCTTGCAGGGCGGCGCTGTCCGGCGCGGCGACGGCCGCCTGCCGCCCCCGCCAGGCTGCGGCCTCGGCGGCCCGCCAGTCGTTGGCGTAGCGCAGCGCGGCCTCGCGGTGCGGGCGAGGCTCCACTTCGAGCTGCGAGGCAGCGGCGTCGAGCAATGCCGCCACCGGCCCGAGCAGCATGCCCAGCGCGCCGCCCGCCTGATCGGCCGGACGCTCGCCGGGCAGCACGAGGCGTGCCGGCGCATCGTCGCCGGCCATCCACGCCAGCCATTGCGCGGACACCGCTGGCGCACCCAGTTCCAACGCCAGATCCGGGTACAGCCGCTCGCGCAGCGCCGCTTCACGCAGCAATGCATCGAAGGCGCCGATGCAGGCTGGCCGCGCGGCTGCGTCCAGGCCGAACCGCAACTGGCTGGTCGCTTCTGCGAGCACCACATAGCCGCTTGCGGCGACGAAGCGAGCAACAGCGGCCCGAAGCGCGGCGCGGTCCAGCGCCGGCAGGGGCCCGGCGACGAGCACGCCGCGCGTTGCCGCGCGCACCCGCTCGACGAGCTGCGCGACAGCGTCCGGGTGCGGCGTGGCCTGCGGCGCAATGAGTTGCGGCGCGCCGGTGCGCGCGATCGCATCGAACCGCGCACGCCAGGGCTCGCGACCGTCGCTGGGCTGCGGCTCCAGCGGTTTGCGAAAGTGCGCGTTGACCTGCACCGCGCCCGCCAACGGGTACTGCGTGGCGAGCACCGCCTGCGCGGCGATGCGCGGCACGGCGCGCAGCGCGGCAGGGTGCGCGTCGGGCAGGCCGAGCTCGAAGTAGGCGCGCGCGTGGTGGCCGTAGAGGCGAATCTGGTCGACGGTCTGCGAGGCCTGCGCCTGTTGCACCTCCCACGGCCGATCGGCGCTCATGAGCAGCAGTGGAACGCCTGCTTCGTGCGCCTCCATCACCGCAGGCAGCCAGTGGCCGGGCGCGCTGCCGCTGGTCGCGAGCACGACGCTCGCCCGTCCGCTGGCACGCGCCTGGCCGAGCGCGAAGAAGGCGGCGACGCGCTCGTCATGCAGCACCGTGGTCGGCAAGTGTGCGGCCAGCGCGAGCGCCAGCGGCGTCGACCGCGCGCCGGGGCTGATCACCGCGTGCGCGATACCGCATTGCGCCAGCGATGCGGCAAACAGCCCCGCCCAGGCGCTGTGCAGATCGTCGGCCGCCACGTTCATTCCTCGGTTCGCAGGGCGTCGAGGACGGTGTCCTGCTTGACGCGCGTCTCCGCGAGTTCCGCGTCGCCGTCGGAACCGTCGACGATGCCGGCACCGGCGGGAACGACGGCGACGTGCCCGGCAAGCACCGCGCCGCGCAGCGAAACCACGGCGTGACCGTCGCCATCCCTGGACAGGCGCAGGAACGGACCGGCATACAGGCCGCGCGGCTCGGTTTCGAGCACCGCGATCAGTGCCGCGGCGCTCTCGGTGGGCAGGCCGCACACGGCCGGCGTCGGGTGCAGCGCGCGCACCAGGCGCAGGAAGTCGACTCCCGCGAGCAGCGTCGCCTCGATCGGCGTGTGCAGATGCGCCAGTCCGCGCAGCGCGCGGATCACCGGCTCGCGCGGCGGCGGCAGCGCCTCGGTGAGCGGCGCGATGGCGCGGCGGATCGCGTCGACGACGACGGCGTGCTCGTGAAGTTCCTTGACGGACACGAGCAGTTCGGCAGCGCGCTCGGAGTTGCGAGTGCCAGCCAGCGCGTCGGTGTGCAGCGTTCGGCCGTCCACACGCACCAGCGTCTCGGGCGTTGCGCCCAGCCAGGCCTTGCCGCCGCTGCACCAGGCGTAGCGCACGCAATCGGGATGGCGCGCGCCCAGCCGCGCGAGCACGGCCGAGGGCGATGGTGCGGCGTCGAACGTCACGGCACCGCGGCGCGCGAGCACGACCTTCACCAGGCCACCGTGCCGGATGCACTCGACAGCCTGCGTCACCGCCTGCGCGTAGCGGTGCGGCGCGTCGCCCTCCTCCACCGCGTGCAACTGCGGCAGCGGCTCGGCCTCGGCACACGCCAGCGCTGCGAGCGTGCTGCGCTCTCGGGCCAGGCGCGCCGGTAGCGAGGCGGCGTCGCGCTCCGGCAGCGTCAGGCGCCACCAGGCGCGCTGGCCCTGCTGCACGTACAGGCGCTCCGGCAACATCACTCCCCCGGGCATCAGCCCCTGCCAGAGCCCGTCGGGCGGTTCCCCGGCGCGAAAGGGCAGCGCACCCAGCGCCACAGGCGCCGGTGCCTGCGGGCTCTCGTCGCGCATGCCGGCCCACAGCATGGCGGTCTCGTCGTGCCCTGAAGCGAGCCAGCGCGCGACGCCCAGGCCCACCCAGGCGTCACCACCGGGAGCGATGAATGCAGCTGCCGGTTCGACGGCCATTGCGAGCAGGCGCTCCGGCGGCAGAGGAGCCACTTCGATCGCCGCCGAGCACAGCCGCCGTGCGCTGTCCGGTTGCGGCACTCCGTTCACGACAGAGGGGCCGGGCCGTGCGCCCGCAGTGGCGCGCAATGTCACGGGCACGTGGGGCGATCTCGCTGCATGTCGCATTCTGTCGGCCCCTGTCGCTGCGTGTCGTTGCTCGTCGTCTTCACTCTGCTTCGCATCTTGTCATTGCTCGCAGCCGCAACGCGCTTCGTCGGATCGGTTGAGCGGCCGCACCACGAAAAACGGGCCGTCAGGCCCGTACAAGCGATCTGGCGATCCGGCGGTGGGTGGTGTCCGCGGCGATCCAGCTTCGGTGCGAACGATGATAACAGGGGGCTCGCGGGAACAGGTCAGCGATGCGGATGCCGACGGCCGTCTTGCGCGAAGTCAACGCTTTGTGTCGTGCCAGGGCAAACAATTCCTGCGAGCGTGCGGGGCACGAACGCTGGAGGTAGACCGCGACACGATCCCGCTGCCGATTGGGGAGTGCCCATGAATGGCAAGGTTCGACCGCAGCCGAATGATCCCGACTGGGTACGTCTTCTCGATGCCGAGCGACGGTTGGAGACGGAGATCACCGCTGCGCAGGCCGATGCGCGGGCACGCGTCGCACAGGCCCGCCTGACTGCCGCATCGGCGGTGCCGGATGTCGTGGACATGGCCGCGCTGGCTGCGGCGCAGGAGCAAGCCGACAGCGAGCGCCATCGCGGCGAACTCGCGCGCATCGCCGAGCAGTCCGACACCAAGGTGCACGCGTTGACGGAGGCGCCCGCCTCGCTGATCGACGCGCTTGCACAGCTTGCGCTCGACGCCGCGCTGACCGACCGGCTTCCGACGGAGCAACGATGATCATCGAGATGGCCCGCGTCCGCCTCGCCGGGCCCCGCCGCCAGCTCGTTCCGACACTGCGTCTGCTGCAGGATGTCGGCGACCTGCACGTCGTCGCGCCGGTACCGACCGATGGCAGCATCACGTACGCCGCGAGCCCCCCACCGCGGTTCGCACGCCATGCCCGCCGCATGCTCGACGACGTCGACGCCGTTCTGGCCGCGTTGCCCGGCGCCGCAACGCCGAATCCGCCACTGCCGCGCTCCTCCTCGTTGCCGAGCGCGGCCTGTCGCGCACGACAGCTGCGCCGGGAGCTGACCGCGCTGGCGCGTTCGCGCACCGCGCTGGCCGAAGAACAGGCCTTGCTGGTGCGGTATCGGGCGTTCTTCGAAGCGTTCGATCCCTTGCTGCAGCGCGCGCTGCGCTGGCCCGACGCGCGTGCTTCGTTCGTGCTGCTGCGCGCAGGAACCGGTGATTCCGTCGGGCAGCTCGAGAAGAGCATTCAAGCCCTGGCCGGCGACAAGGTCGAGTTGCACGCGCGACAGCTTCCGAGCGGCGAGATCGCGGTATTGCTGCTGGCGTCCGCAGGCGCCGCCGCGAAGGTCGAGGGCCTACTCGCCGCCGCGCGCCTCGACGAGTTGCCAGCACCCAGAGGCCTCGGCGAACACGGGCTGTTGCACGCCAGGCCGGCGATGCGGGCCAGGCTGGCGGAGGTCGAGGCGCTGCTGCTCGCGAACGATGCGCGCCGTGCCGAGGTCGCTGCAGAAGTTCGGCCCTGGCTCGAATCCCTCCAACTGCGGCTTCACGACCTGTTGCTGCTGGTCCAAGCGCAGGCCCAGGTTCGCAGCGGAGAACTGCTGTTCGTCATCGAGGGCTGGATGCCAGAACCGGCGGTTGCGCCGTTGCGCGCACGCGTCGCGCGCGAACTCGGCCCGGAGGTCGTGGTCGCGCAGGTCGGCACGGAGCCGTGGACCCGCGCCGACGCGCCGGTGGCGCTCGCCAATCCGAGGCTGTTCCGGCCGTTCGAACTGATCACCCGTGCGTTTCCGCTGCCGCGCTACGGATCGATCGATCCGACGCCGTTCGTCGCCGTGTTCTTCCCGATGTTCTTCGGGCTGATGCTTGGCGATGTCGGCTACGGCTTGCTGCTCGCTGCGCTCGCCACAGTGGTGCGCTGGCGCTCGCGCCCCGGCGGTACCGCGCGCGCGGTCGCCGAGATGGCGCTCGGCTGCGCTCTTTTCACGATCGTGTTCGGCGTCTTGTTCGGCGAGTTCTTCGGCACGCTCGGCGCGACATTCGGCATGCGGCCGCTCGCCTTCGACCGCGAGAATGCGCTCGCGCCGTTCCTGATGTTCACCGTCGCGCTCGGCGCCGTCCATGTCGTGCTCGGCCTCGTGCTTGCCGTCGTCGGGGCCTGGCGGCAGGGGCAACGCCGGCAGGCCGTGGGGCGCGGCCTGACGATCGCGATGATCGCCCTGTCGGCGCTCGCGCTGCTCGCCGCATTCAAGGTACTCCCTTCGCGCTTGTTCACGCCGGCGGCGATCGCCGTGCTGGTCGCGTTTCCGATCCTGGTCGCGCTGGAAGGCGTCATCGCCGTGGTCGAACTGATGTCGGCGTTCGGGCACATCCTGTCCTACGCGCGCATCATGGCGCTCGGCACGGCTTCGCTGATGCTCGCGATGATCGCCAACCGCATGGTCGGCGCGCTCGGCAGCGCACTCGTCGGCGTGGCGTTCGCGCTGCTGTTCCACCTCGTCAATTTCGCGATCGGGCTGTTCAGCCCGACGATCCACGCCCTGCGTCTGCATTACGTCGAGTTCTTCGGCGAGTTCTACAGCCCCGGCGGGGCCACCTACCGACCGCTGACCCACTGGCGCCCGGCGCCGCGGGGAGCGACAGGATGAGATCGTGCGCGAGCCCGTGCCACACCGTCCGCGACTGCACGCAGCGCAGGTCGCACTCTTGGACATCGATGCCTGCGCAAGGAGGAAGACGATGGATCTGATCTGGATCGTGTTTGCATCCGCCGCCGCAGTGGCCATCACTGCGCTGGCCACCGCATGGGCGCAGGGGCGGATCGGGCCGGCCGTCGCGGCGAGCCTGGCCGAGAAGCCCGAACTCGCGACGACGGCGATCATCATGGTGGCCATTCCCGAGACGATGGTGATCCTCGGCTTCGTCGTCGCGGTGATGATCCTGCTGCGCGCCGGTGGCTGAAGGATCGGGGCAGCATGACCATCGACGCGCTGATTGCGCGGATGACGCAGGACGCACGGGTGCGCATCGCGGACCTGCGCGCGCAAGCCGACACCGAGCTTGCCGCGCTGGCCGAGGCGAGCGCCCAGGCCACGTCGCGCGACCGGGAGCAGGCGCTTGCCGTGCGCCGGGCGGCGCGCCAGAGCGCGTTCGACGTCGAGCGCGCCGCGGCGCAGCGGCACGCCGCGGCGCGGGTGCTGACCGCGCAGCATGCCTTCCTCGATCGCGTCTTCGCTCGCGCCGAGTCTCTCGCCGTCGATAGCGGCTCCGATGCACGCTATCTCAACGCGCTACCGCGGCAGCTGGCGGTGGTCATGCGGTATCTGGGCGGCCGGCCGGCGACGCTGCACTGCCGGCCGGCGCTTGCCTTGCACCTGCAGCCCTTGCTTGCCGAGACGCCGCAGGTCGCGCCGATGGTCGACGACACGCTGCCCGCGGGCTTCACCGCTGCCTTGCGCGACGGCAGCTGCACGATCGATTGCACGCTGTCCGCGCGCTTGTCCGCGCTGCGGCCGCAACTCGAAGCCGTGTTGCTCTCGCGGGTTCCCGGATGAGGATCGACTACACGCCTCTCGACGCCCGAGCACGGGGGCTGACGCATCACCTTTGCTCCCGCGAGGAACTCGAGCGCTGGGCCGCGTTGCCCGACACGCGCGCACTGGGACATGCGATGCAGGCGCAGGGAAGGTTCGCGACGCCGCTCCCCGCCTTGCCCGCCGCCGCCGACATCGAGGAAGCTGAACGAAGGACCATCGCCGCCTACCTGGCCACGCTGGCTCGGTGGGCCGGGCCGGAGAACCCCGTTCTCGACGCGTTCTACGCCGAACAGGAGCGGCGCAGCCTGCGTTCGCTCGTGCGCGGCGCGACGGAGGGCGTGGCGCCCGAGACGCGCCTTGCCGGGCTGCTGCCGACGCCGCGTCTGCCGCTGCGCCTGCTAGCCGAGCTGGCGCAGGCTCGCTCGGCGCGCGAAGTCGCGATGCGCCTCTTCGTGCTGCGCGATCCCCACGCCGAGGCGCTCGTCGCGCTGACCGCGCAGGCTCGCGTCGACTTGACCGACGTGGAGCTCCTGCTCGCGCGCGTGCTCGCCGAGCGCTTGCGTGATGCGGCCGTGCGCGGAGATCCCGCGCTGCGCGAGCGCATCCGCACGCGCATCGATCTCGTGAACGCACAGACCGCGCTGCAGCTCGCGGGCGCCGCGTCCGATTTCGCGGCGCCGTCGCTGTTCGTCGCCGGAGGGTCGGCGCTGGATCGCCACGAGTTCGTCGCCGCCGCCACGGCGGCCTCGCGCGCCGTTGCCGCCGCCACGCTGGCGCGCGCATTTGCCGGAACCACGCTGGCCAGAGTCTTCGCCAGCGCGCCGGACGATCCCTGGCAACTGCAGGTGGCTGCGCTGGTCGACACGATCGTCGCGTTGCGCACCCGCAGCCGCGCCAACCCGCTCGGCAGTGCCCCGGTGCAACTGTTTCTCGCGCGGCTCGACGCGCAGAGCACGGATGTCCGGCGGCTCGCCTGGGGGCTCGAGCTGGGCGTTCCGTCCGATGCGCTGCGTGAAGGGCTGGTGACGCCATGGACATGAGCGTGCGCGTCGTATGCCGGCCCGAGGTCGCTTCCGGATTCGAGTTGGCCGGGCTGCACACCGACACGGCGATCGACGCTGCCACCACGCGGGCGCGCCTGGCCACGCTCGCCGACGACCCCGACGTCGGCATCGTGCTCGTGGACGAGAGGCTGTTTGGCGCGCTGCCGGCGGACCTTGCGCAGCGCCTCGAGTCCCAGCCACGGCCTCTGGTCGCACTGTTTCCGGGCCCGCAATTCGCGGCGCCCGAGGCCGCCGAGGAAGCGGTGCTCGAGATCCTGCGCCGTGCGATCGGCTACCGGGTGCGCCTGCCATGAACGAGGCTCGAATCACGCGTGTCGTCGGCGCCCTTGCCGAAGCCAGCGGCATGCGCGATGCAAGACTCAACGAGCTGGTGCGCGTCGGCGCGGCCGGGCTGCAGGGCGAGGTGCTTCGCGTGGCGGGCGACATGGCGACCGTGCAAGTCTTCGAGGACACGGGAGGGCTGACGCTGGGCGAACCGGTCCGTCGCACCGGCGGTCCGCTCCATGTCGAGCTCGGCCCCGGCCTGCTCGGCAGCGTGCTCGACGGCATCGGACGGCCGCTGACGCGACTCGCGGTGGCCAGCGGCGACTTCATGGCGGCCGGGATCGAGGTCCAGACGCTCGATCGGTCGTGCCGGCATGAATTCCGGCCGTCGGTCGACGCAGGCCTCGAGGTCGGGCCGGGCGACGTGCTCGGTCAGGTCGAGGAGCGCGGACTCGCGCACCTCATCCTGGTGCCGCCGGGGCGCCGCGGTCGATTGCGGGCCATTCGCGCCGGCGCCTGGCTGGTCGACGAGGCCTTCGCTGAGTTCGACGACGGGACGCCGCTGACGCTGCTCCAGCGCTGGCCGGTGCGCCGTCCCCGGCCCGCGGCGGCGCGCCTGCCGTTCGATCGGCCGTTCATCACCGGGCAGCGCATCTTCGACTTCCTGTTCCCGGTGGCCGAAGGCGGCGCGGTCGCCATGCCCGGCGGCTTCGGCACGGGCAAGACCGTCATCGAGCAGTCGCTGGCCAAGTACGCCGACGCCGATGTCGTCGTCTACGTGGGCTGCGGCGAGCGTGGCAACGAGATGGCGGAGGTGCTCGCCGATTTCGCGAAGCTCGTCGATCCGGTCCGTGGCACGCCGGCGCTCGATCGAACGGTGCTCGTCGTCAACACGTCCAACATGCCGGTCGCCGCACGCGAGGCGTCGATCTATCTCGGCCTGACGATCGCCGAGTACTACCGCGACATGGGCTACCGCGTCGCGGTGATGGCCGATTCGCTGTCGCGGTGGGCCGAGGCGCTGCGCGAAATCGGTTCTCGCCTGCAGCAGATGCCGGGCGAGGAAGGCTACCCGACCTACCTCGCGAGCCGCGCCGCCAGCCTGCACGAGCGCGCCGGGCGGGTGCGTTGCGCCGGGCAGCCGCAGCGTTGCGGCGCGGTCACGCTGATCGGCGCGGTATCGCCCCCCGGCGGCGACTTTTCCGAGCCGGTGACGCAGGCCTGCATCCGCGTGGCCGGCGCCCTGTGGGCGCTCGATGCCGATCTCGCGCACCAGCGCCAGTTTCCCGCCGTCGACTGGCATGCCAGCTACAGCCTGTACGTGGAGGCAATCCAGGGATGGTTCGCGCAGGGCACCGACGCGCGCTGGCCCGAGTTGCGCGCGCAGATGCTCGCGCTGCTGCAGCGCGACGCCGAGTTGCGCGAAGTGGCCGCCATCGTCGGCCCCGAAGCGCTGGAGGACGCCGACCGCGTCACGCTCGCCGGCGCGGCGGCGGTGCGCGAACTCGTGCTCGGCCAGAGCGCCTTCGACGCCGAGGACGCGTTCTGCGCGCCTGCCAAGACCTTCGCGCTCGCGCAGGCCACGCTCGACCTCGTCGCCCGCGCCCGCACGGCGCTCGACCGCGGCGCAGCCTACGCGGAGCTCGACTTGATGCCCGCGCAACGCGCGATCGCCGCGCTGCGCAGCGCGCCGCTGGCCGAGCAGCCGCTGCGCGCCGCGGATGTCGCGCGGGCGCTCGACAACGTGGCGGCGGCCATGCCATGAGCATCGCGCGCAGCTATCACGGCGCCAGTGCGGCCAGCGGCCCATTGGTCTACGTGGCGGCCACCTACGGCGCTGCCCTCGGCGAGCAGGTCGTGCTGCGCGCGCCGGGCCAGCCGCCGCTGCGCGGCCAGGCGATCGATGTAGGCAACGACATCACGGTGATCCAGGTGTCCGGCGACACCCTGGACATGCCCGTGGCGGCGCTCGAGATCATGCTGACCGGCGGCCAGGCGCTCGCGGTGGTCGGGCGTGACCTGCTGGGGCGCGCGCTGTCCGGCGCCGGCGAGCCGCTCGACGGCGCACCCCGACCGATCGGCGAGGGCTTGCGCTCGCTGTGGGGCGCGCCGATCAATCCGGTACGGCGCCTGCCGCCGGCCGACTTCATCGAGACCGGCATCGCGGCGATCGACGGCATGAACACGCTCGTCCGCGGGCAGAAACTGCCGGTGTTCTCGGGCGCGGGGCTGCCCGGGCTCGAACTCGCGGCATCGATCGTCGAGCACGCGCGCGCACCGCGCGGCGAGGCGTTCGCCGTCGTCTTCGCGGCGATCGGCATCACCGAGCGCGAGACGCGCAGCTTCCTCGACCGCTTCGAAGCGACCGGTGCACTCGAACGCAGCGTGCTCTACCTCAATCAGGCGCAGGATCCGCCGATCGAGCGGCTGCTCGCGCCGCGCGCTGCGCTCGCCTGCGCCGAGCACCTCGCGTTCGACCATGGCATGCAGGTGCTCGTGATCATCGCCGACATCACCCACTATTGCGAGGCCTTGCGCGAGATCGCCGCGGCACGCGAAGAGGTACCCGGGCGCCGCGGCTTTCCGGGCTACATGTACACGGATCTGGCGTCGATCTTCGAGCGCGCCGGCGTGCTGCGCGACCGCTCGGGTTCGGTCACCCAGCTCGCGGTGCTGACGATGCCCGAAGACGACATCACCCATCCGATTCCCGATCTCACCGGCTACATCACCGAAGGCCAGCTCGTGCTGTCGCGCGAATTGCATCTGCGCGGCGTGTTTCCGCCGATCGACGTGCTGCCGTCGCTGTCGCGGCTGATGAACGCCGGCATCGGCGCCGATCGCACCGTGGCCGAACATCGCCGCTGGGCCGACCAGCTCTATGCGGTGTACGCCAGGGGCCGCGAGGCGCGGATGATGGTCGCCATCGTCGGCGAGGCCGGGCTCGCGCCGGCCGACCGCCGGGCGTTGCGCTTCGCCGACGACTTCGAGCGCGAGTTCGTGCATCAAGGCGGCTCCAGGCTCGGGATCGCGGAGACCCTCGCGCGCGGCTGGCGTCTGCTCGACCGATTGCCGCCGGAAGACCTGCTGCGCCTGGGCAGTGCACTGCTCGCCGCGCGAGATGCCTCTCGGGCCCTGGCCGCACGCAGCGGAGCAGCGCGATGATCGGCGGCGGTGCGGTGAAGGTCACCCGTTCGAGCCTGATGCGTCTCTCACGCCGGCTCGATCAGGTCGAGCGGGGCGCGGCACTGCTCGAGAAGAAACGCGATGCGCTGGTGATGCAGCTGTTTGCCAGCGTGCGACCCACGATCGACGCGCGCCGCCGGATCGAGCAGCAGGCAGCGCTGGCCTATCGGGCGCTGGTCGATGCGCTCGCGGCGTCGGGCCGAAGCGACCTCGCGGCGCTTGCATGGCCCAGCCACGACCAGCGCATCGGACTCCTGGACCACGCCACCGCTGCGGGTGCCACCGAACCGGCCCGCTTCGCTGCGCCGCCGACGCTCGTACGTGGCGCGGCGGCGCGCGCCCTGGTACCGGGACAATTCGATCCCGCCGCGGAGAAGGCAGCACGCGCCTTCGAGAGACTGCTCGAAACCGTGCTCGCGACGGCGCCCGAGGAGTTCGCGGTGCGCCGTCTCGGACGTGCGCTCGCGCACGCCGTGCGCCAGGTGAATGTGCTCGAACAGCGCGTCGCGGTCGACCTGGCGCGCCAGTTCGTCCACGTGCGCAGGACGCTGGATGAACGCGAACGCGAAGAGGCGGTGCGATTGCGCCGCATCGCCGCACGCCCGCGTCGCTGAGCCAACCAGCCCGAAGATAAGCGCGCCGAAGATGTGAGCCGGACTGGGAAGGGTGAGCCCCGGCGACTGCAGGACGTTCAGCTCTTCCATGCGGCACTCATGGCTTCACGAACTTCAATACGAACTCGTCCTTGGGTTGCGGCGGGTCGGGCGTGTTCCGGTCGCGCGGATCGGCCGGATTGCGCACGAAGTTCGCTTCGGCTGCGAGCCTGAATCCCGCAGCTTCGACCTCGCCGCGAAGGAACACCTCCTCGACTCGATGCAAGGTGCCCGACTCGGTGATGCCGGTGCCCGGCCTGCCGGCATGGTCGGCGATCACGAAGGCGCCGCCAGGCTTGAGCGCGAGGAAGATGGCGCGGTTCATCCGTGTTCGGTCGACGCCCAGAAAGCCCAGGTCGTGATAATTGAACATCAAGGTGACGAGATCGAGCGAATCGACGGCCAGCGCAGGCGGCACGGGATCGTCGAACTTCTGGACCACGGCGACGATCGGAGCAGCCGCAATGTTTGCGCTTCGCAGGTTCTTCTCCCGATCGGCCAGCGCAACGGCCGATGTGCGCGGCGGCGGTGGCGCACGGGGTGGTGCCTGAGCCGCGTCGGACGCGGTCACCGGGTAACGCGTGCCTTCGGGTGCGGCGGGCGCCGGGGATGCACGGCTCGCGTCGCGCGGCTGGCTTTGTCCGTACACGATCCCGCTCGGGCCGATCGCGCGGGCGAGCAACTCGGTCGTGTAGCCTCCACCGGCACTCACGTCGAGCGCCACCATGCCCGGACGAACACCGATGAACGCGAGCAGTTGCTCGGGCTTGCGCCGCAGGTCGATGGTGCGATCGGCGGCGCTTCGGTCCGGGCTTGCGACAATCTCCGCGATGCGCTGGGGCGGCAAGGTCGGCGACCCCGACTCGAAAGGCTTTACCGCGCAGGCCATCAGGCAAACCAGCAGACCCGCGCCCAGCGCGCCGCGAATGAGCTTGCGTCGTGTCGTTCTCACCATGACTCCTCCCGAACAAGCAGTCCGACCGTCGCTCGCGACTTCGCCTGCCCCATCCCCAACCATGAAGTCCCATGCGTTGCTGCTCACCGCAATGCTCGCAGTCTACGGGTGCACCAGCGTGGCGCCGCCGGCACCGTCCAAGCCGGTGGCACCCGCCGATCAGCGAGCTGCCACCCCGGCGGCCTTGACCGTCGAGCGGCAGTGGTTGCAGTCGTGGTTCCAGGGCACACCGGTGCTCATCGGACAGCGCAATGATGGCGCTGTGAACGTCGATGTTCCCCGCGAGTTCTGTTTCGACCCGGGGCGCAGCAGCGTGAAGCCGGCTCTCGCCGCAGTGCTGGACAAAGTGGCCGAAAGCCTGCGCCGCGTGCCCCTGGCCCGCTTGTCCTTGCTGGCCGCCCCGGACGATGCAACGGGCACTGCGCCGTTGGCGCTGGAACGTGCGGTCCAGGTCCAGAAACACTTGCTTTCTCGCGGTGTGCCTGCTGCGCGCCTAGTCAGGCCGACCGCCACGTCGGCAGCTGCGGTGCAGTTGCGCATGGAGGCGGCTCCGCCGTGACCCGGTGCGGCGTTGGCGCTCAGACCAGATTGCGCTCTCACACTGACGCCCACTCGAACCGTCGGGTACAGTGGGACGGTCGATTTCTGCTGGGGGACAAGGAATGCACTACCTGTGGATGGCACTCGTGGGTTTCGTCGGCCAGGCGCTGGGCTGGTACCAGGCGGGGTAAGGCGGCGGCTGAGAAACTGAGGCCAGCGCGTGGCGGCGTCCGCAGAATGGGTGCTGGTGCCCGATACGCCCGAGCAGATCGAGGCGGCGGCGCGGCAATGCCGGCGCTTGGTCACCAAGCGTGCGCTGATCGGCGCGGGCGTGGCGCTGGTGCCGGTGCCCGGCGTCGACTGGGTCACCGACGTCGGCATCCTGATGAAGCTGATCCCCGACATCAATCGGGCCTTCGGCCTGACGCCAGAGCAGGTCGAGCGGCTCGCGCCGGACCGCCGGCTGGTCGTGTACAAGGCGATCTCGGCCGGCGGCAGCCTGCTGGTCGGCCGGCTGGTCACGCGCGAGGTGGTGATTCAACTGCTCAAGCTAATCGGCGTGAGGCTGACCACGCAGCAAGCCGCCAAGTACGTGCCAGTGGCGGGGCAAGCCGTCTCGGCGCTGCTGACCTTCTCGGCGCTGAAATACGTGTGCGAGCAGCACATCCGGCAATGCATGGCGGTGTCGCGCCTGCTCTCGCTACCGGCGCCCGCCATGGCCTGACGCTCGATACAGACCGCGAAACCAGTCGCCTCTCGAGCCGAGCGCTCTCGCACGGCCGCGCCCCGGGGATGCCCTTGTTTGCCCGATAATCAGGCGTCCTCGCCATCACTCAAACCCACTTCCACAAGGCAAAACCATGAAACCACAATTGATCATCCTCGCCGCCACGCTGTTCGGCGCGGCCTCCCTGCCGGCACTCGCGCAGTCCACACCCACAGCCAACGCCGCCGTCATGGCCGCATCGGCGCCGGGCCAGGCGACCATTACCACGGCGGTCAGCGTGTCGGCCAGCGTCGAGGCGATCGACAAGGCGAGCCGCCAGGTGACGCTCAAGGGCCCGAAGGGCAACCTCAATACAGTCACCGCAGGCCCCGACGTTCGCAACTTCGACCAGATCAAGGTCGGCGACATGGTGACGGTGCGCTACATCGAGGCGCTGACACTGACGCTGAAGAAGGACGGCAAGGAATTGCGTGGCATGACCGAGACGCCGACTGCCGCGCGCGCAGCTGCCGGTGAGCGTCCGGCGGGCTTGGTGGCCAACCAGACCGAAGTCACGGCCAACGTCATCGCCGTCGACGCCAAGACCCAGACGGTCACGCTGAAGGGACCGAAGCAGACCGTCGAGCTGAAGGTGCCGGACGCCGGCCAGTTCAAGCTGATCAAGGTCGGCGACCAGATCCAGGCGGTCTACACCGAGGCCGTGGCGGTGTCTGTCGAGCCGGCCAAGAAGTAGGCCCCAGTACCAGGCTGAGGCACTTCGGCTGCCCTGCCCGAAGGGCGGCTCCGCAGCGGTCACCAGCGACCGGAAGGCCGACCCGCCTCTTCCGTGACCGTGGACGCGTTCAGCCCCGTCTGATCGAACGGAGAACGGCAATGGGCGTCTTGGAGACCATTCGGGACTTCAACGCGGGCCGTGAGCCGCGACGTCTCGCAATGAAATGCGCAGCCATGCGCGCGAGCTCGTTCGCTTTCTTGCGCGGCACGTGTCACCTCTTCTACGGCCATCCACTCTCAGGCGCGGTGTTCTCGAAGGCGCCGAAGGTGTGGGTGTGCGGCGATCTGCACCTCGAGAATTTCGGCAGCTACAAGGCAGACAACCGGCTTGTCTACTTTGACCTCAATGACTTCGACGAATCGGCGCTGGCGCCTGCGACGTGGGAGCTGGTGCGCCTGCAGGCGAGCATATTGACGGCAGCCGACTCGCTGGACATCTCTCCCGAGCTCGCTACATCGTTGTGCCAGTCGTTCGCGGACGCCTACGCCGACGCGCTAACGACTGGGCATGCCCTTTCGATCGAGCGCGAAACAGCCCAAGGGCTCATCAAGACTCTTCTGGACAGCGTCCACAACCGCACCCGCAAGGAGTTTCTCGATCGCCGCACCCAGGCGAAGGGCAGGCGGCGAACGATCACCTGCGACCACCGGCATGCTCTGGAGGCCACGGCGGAGGAGAAGGTGGTAGCCGCCGAATTGGTCGAAGCCTTTGCCGCGACGCAACCAGATCCGAAGTTCTTCGAGCCGATCGACATTGCCAACCGAATCGCGGGCACGGGAAGCCTCGGCGTCGAGCGCTACATGGTGCTCGTTGCTGGCAAGGGCGCGCCCGACGGGAACTACCTTCTCGACCTGAAGCTGGCGTTGCCTTCGTCGCTGGAGCAAGGACTCTCGGTAGTCCAGCCGAAGTGGCCTTCGCAGGCCCACCGTGTCGTCGAGTTGCAGCGAAGGATGCAAGCCGTTTCAGCAGCATTCTTGTGCCCCCTTGTCCGAAGCCAGCGTTCGTACGTCCTTCGGGGACTGCAGCCGAGCGAAGATCGTGTGACGCTGGGCGGCACGCACGTCACCGCCGATCAACTTCGCGATGTGATCCAGGAGATGGGCCGCCTCGTCGCGTGGGCCCAGTTGCGCAGTTCGGGGCGACAGGGCTCGGCCATCGCCGACGAGTTGATTGCCTTCGGCGCGGATCGCACGGAGTGGCGATCCGATCTGCTGGCGGCGGCGAGTCAGTGCGCCGAGCAGATGAAGCGGGATTGGCAGGTCTATTGCAAGGCCTACGACGCGGGGGCTTTCGGCCCTCGCGCGTCGGCGTGACCGCGGTGACCCCACGCTCTCAGCCCGCATGTCCCTCTGCCGCCAGCGGCTCCGGGCGGGTGCGAAGTGCCCACACGACGCCGGCCACCAGCAGCGCGATCCCTGCAGTCGTGAGCAGCCGCGGTGCGTGGCCGCGCAGCAGAAAGGCATAGGCCAGCGCCGACAGGGTTTCGAACACGATCAGCTGGCCGGCGAGCGTGGTGGGCAGCCGCTGGCTGGCCTCGTTCCAGCAGAGCGTGCCGAGCCACGATGCCAGGAATCCAATCGAGAACATCAGGCCCGCGAAGAGCGCCGGCGTCGGACCCAGCGGCATCGGGAACGGCTGGCCCGTCGCCGCATTCCAGGCCCAGAACAGGACGAAACCTGCGGCCGCCAGCGGCAGCGTCGCGATGCCCTGCGCGGTAGCCCAGCTGCGCGGGCTGCGGTCGGCATGCGCGCGCAGCCAGTCCGCGTTGCGCAGTGGATACCAGGTCCAGCAGATGACTGCGCCGAGCGCGAGCAGCGCCCCGAGCGCGTAACGCGCCACGCTCGCGCCCGGGTCCGCGCGCAGCTGGGCGATCTCGACCTGGTTGACGAGCGCAATGCCGCTGCCGATGAGCGCGAGCGACGGGGCGAGCCTTGCCCATGGCAGCTTCCCGTCGCGCCGCGCATCGCGCAGGTTGGACGTCACGGCGATCACTACCGGCAAGGTGCCGATGATCATCGTCGGCAACGGCCCGCCGGCACGCTGTATCGCGGCGGCGAGGAACAGGTAGTACATCAGGTTGCCGACGGCCGAGAGTTTCAGGGCCTCGAACCAGTCGGCGAGCGTCAGACGCCGCAGCTGCGCGCGATCGAGCCACGCGATCGGCAGCGCGATGATCCCGAAGGCGAGATAGCGCGCGCACGAAAGCAGAGCCGCCGGGTAGTCGGGCAGCATCAGCGGCGCGACGAAGACCAGGCCCCACATCAGGCCGGCAGCGAGTGCGAACAGGGTTCCGGTGGCGAGCGCAGCGCGGTGGGTCATGCGGCGTGTAGTGTGCCTCGCGGCGTGCATCTCGTTTGCGGACCTGGATCGCCCCGGGGCCCTTGGCAGCGCCGGCTAGACTGTCCGGTCAGCATGGCCCGACAGCGCGAACGCCGACATCACCATCACGTTTACGTGGTCGAGCTGTCCGACCGCGTGTGGAACGAGGCCCGCTTTCGTGGGGCCAATCCCGAGTACAAGCTTGGCAAGCCATTCGTTTACGTCGGCATGACGGGACTGGAGCCCGACTTGCGCTTCGACAGACACAAGGCTGGGATCCAGGCGAACCGTTTCGTGTTCGAGTACGGACTGCGCCTGTTGCCGGCTCTCTACGAAGTCTTCAATCCGATGCCCTACGAAGCTGCGCGCGAGATGGAGGTGGAGTTGGCGATTGGCTTGCGTGAGGCTGGATACGGGGTGTGGCAGGCATGAGGCCGAGTACAGCGACATCGGAGCGATCCGGGCACGTCTCGACCGAGACGGCGTTGTCGTTCAGTCCTCGAACTCGAGATACTTGCGCCCGAGCATCGTCAGGGTCTCTTCTCGCCGATGCAACGCGCGCAGCGCCGCAATATCGCCGGCGCAAAACAGTTCGATGGCCGGCATCAGGTCCGGACTCTTGCGCCGCCACACCACGAAAGACGCCGCCTGCCATTCAGCCAATTGGTCCTTCGGCCGCATGCCCACACCCGACGCGGCATCCAGGCGGTCGCAGTATTCGAAGAGAGCGAATAGCTCGCCGTAGGTGGCCGGCAGCCGCTCGAAGCCATAGCGGGTCGCGACTTGGCGCATCAGAAGTTCGCTGGGCTCCGTGAACACGACCGCGGCCGAGATGTCGCCGACGGCCACGCCACCCCCGATCATGCGCAGAACTTCCCAGAAGTCGACGGCGGATTGCCGCGGTTCGGCCGAAACCGGTTGCTCGATGTTCGAACGCTTCGAAATAGGCTTGATGCTGACAACCTTGGATGTTTTCACCTTGGCACCGCCGGATAGGTCTGTTGAAGCACACTTGCGTTCATGGCCCGCGCGGAAAGTCTATATGGACACCGCGGTCGTCGCGGGTCGGTTGCACGAGGGTTCCCTGGTACCACGTCTTGGAGCGCGATCGTCATGCCCCAGCATATCGGCATTGTTGCCTGCTCCGCCGAAGGCGCGGCGCTTTGCTATCGCACCATCTGCGTGGAAAGTGCGCAATTCCTCGGCCCGCACGCTCACCCCGAGGTCACGATGCACTCGTACTCGCTCGCCGAATACATGAAGCGCATCTACCGCGGCGAGTGGCAGGGCGTGGGCGAGTTGATGCTCTCCTCCGCAGAAAAGCTCGCGAGAACAGGTGCCGACTTCCTGATCTGCCCCGACAACACGATCCACCAGGCGCTTCCCCACATCGAGTCGCGCTCGCCGTTGCCCTGGATGCATATCGCCGAGGTCGTGGCTGCACACGCCGTCGAGCTTGGGTTCCGGCGTCTCGGCCTGACCGGCACGCGTTGGCTCGTCGACACCGAGATCTATCCGGACAGCCTCGCCGCACGGGGCCTGGAAGTCGTGCGCCCGAATGCGGCCGAGCGCGAGGAAATCAATCGCATCATCATGGACGAGCTGGTTTGCGGCGTCGTCGTGCCTGCCGCGATTGCCTGCTTTCAGCGGGTTTTCGGACGGATGAAGGACGAGGGATGCGACGCCGTCATACTCGGCTGCACCGAGATCCCATTGATCATGAACGACTCGAATTCCCCGCTGCCGACGCTCGACTCCACCCGCTTGCTCGCGCGGGCGGCGCTACGACGGGCGGTTCGGTGCGCACCGGCGGCACTTGATCCATGACTGCGAAAGCATGACACGACGTACACCTCTGCGAAGTTCCGACCTGCGTGGCGCCGTGCGCCTGGTCACCGACGCCACCGCGGGCCTCACCGACCTGGTGGAGGCGATGCACGAGCGCATCGCCCGCGTTCCCGGACTGGGCACGCCGAAGCTGGACGGGCGCGCCGGTGGCATAAGCGGCCTCGTCTACAAGTCCATCCGCGGCGTCACCAGGGTCGTCGGCGGCAGCATCGACGCTCTGTTGGGCCTGCTCGCCCCGGCGCTGAGCCCGGATGACCCGAGCCCGGAACGCGATGCAGTCGTCGCCGCGCTGAACGGTGTGCTGGGCGACTACCTGGCGGCCAGCACCAACCCACTGGCCACCGCGATGGTGCTCTGCCGCGACGGCCGCCCGCTGTTGCTGGAGAAATCCAATCTGACCACCCGACTGCCGGATGCCGGCGGCCGCCTGCTGTTGATGCTGCACGGCCTGTGCATGAACGACCTGCAGTGGTCGCGCGAAGGCCACGACCATGGCGCGGCGCTGGCGCGCGACCTTGCCTTCACCCCGGTCTACCTGCGCTACAACAGCGGCCTGCATGTCTCCATCAACGGGCATGCGTTGGCGCACCAGTTGGAGTCGCTGCTCGAACAGTGGCCGCATCCAGTGGAGCGCCTGGTTCTGCTCGGTCACAGCATGGGCGGCTTGCTGGCACGCAGCGCGCTGCACTATGGCCTGCAGGCCGGCCACCGCTGGCCCGAGCGTCTGAGCGACGTGGTGTTTCTCGGCACACCGCACCATGGCGCCCCGCTGGAGAGAGCCGGCAACTGGGTCGATGTCATTCTTGGCGCGACGCCCTATGCCGCGCCATTTGCTCGCCTGGGCAAGGTGCGCAGCGCCGGCATCACCGACCTGCGCCACGGCAACTTGATCGACGAGGACTGGGTCGGACGCAACCGATTCGCGCGCGGCCCTGACCGCAGGCAGCATCTGCCGCTGCCGGACTTCGCGCGGTGCTTCGCGCTAGCCGCCTGTGTTGGCCAGCAGGGCGAAGACTTGAAAGAACGGCTGCTCGGCGACGGACTGGTGCCGCTGGACAGCGCACTCGGCCGCCACCCGGACCCCGCGCGTGTACTGACCTTTGCCGAAGGCCGGCAATGGGTCGGCTATGGCTTGAACCACCTGGAACTCCTGAACCGCCCGGAGGTGTATTCGCAATTACGGCAATGGCTGGGCTGATACGGGCGGGGATGTTCCGCGCGGACGATCTGCCAACGGTCCCCTACACGTCGATCGGCGCGCCGCCGCCCCAGTGACACACCCATTCGTCCCACAGTTCCTGGTTGATCGCGGCGATCGACTGTTGCCACGAGTTCAGCGCCTCCAACTGGACGCGTTGTGCCTGCATCAGGCCCTCGAAAATTGCCGCCGATGAAACGAACGCCAGCTGAAACTCGTCTGGACGTGTCGGCAACGTGCTGCTACGGATTGCATGGGTCATGGTGACTCTCCGACCTATCTGAAGCTGTCAAATCTATTCCGGTGTCGGCCAGCCGCATTGACACATCGCAAGCGCCGGGCCCGCCGCTGAAACCGGCCTGACGAAAGACCTTTGGGGCCCCTGACCGCCAAGCGGTAGGGTTAGCGTGAGGCCTCCCCCGCCATGCAGAGTTGATCCTTCGAAGGGCGGATACGACCTTGAGCTGCGAATCAGATGGGCTGCTGGCGGAGTCGGAGTCTGTCAAGTACCGCATGGATATTGGATTTGCAGACTGTTCATCGTCTGTCCACCAGTCTGTCCGCCAGTAGTTTCGGCGCCGGATTCGATGTCTGCGAGCACTGTCTACGCCGTCAATGAGCCTCTGAGGACCCCAACCTCATCGATCCTTCGGCAACGGATCGGTTGAAGGCGCCGACGCTGCCACTGACAGTCGCAGCCCGCGCGTCGCCGCCATCTTGTTGATCTCGATCCGGCTGCTTTCAGGGGCATTCTCGAACGTGTCCTCGACCCAGTTGCGCATTTCGGGCGTGGCATCGGACCAGGTCGCCAGCGCCAGATCCATCAGCATGGGCTGCACTTGGCCCTCGTGGGGCCCCAGCGCGAGTGCGCGCGCCCACGCCTCCTGCAGCGGCGCACCATACTCCCTGGCGCCGTAATAGGCGGCAGCAAGGCTGGCCCAGGTCTGAGGCTCTGTCGGCCGCAGCTGCAGCGACTTTCGGTAGCTGCCGATCGCCTCCCGAAAACACGTCTGCCTTTGCTGCGCGTCGAACCATCGCTGCGATCCGGCAACGACGTAGACATCGCCTCGAACCTCATGCATCGCAGGATCGTCTGGGACAATTTCAACCGCGCGCTCGATCGCAGCGCGCGCTGACTCCCATGCCTGAACAGACGGTGGGCTTTCTGTTCTGGCAACCCACTTGGCCACCTGTTCAAGGGCGGCAACCGATGCGAAGTCGGCCCGGATCAGGCGCTGCGACTCCCAGAACACCCAAGCCGTGACGCACAGCGTCAGTGCCAGCGACACCCATGCCGCAGCACGAGGCATGCCCGCAGCCGGCACGCGGCCAGCGTCTGTCGCCGTCATTGCGCGGCAGCCTCTGAATCGGCGCCGTACTCGGCCAGGTCGGCGCCTCACATCGCAGCCGGCGCATAGATGGTCAACTGGCGCGCAGTGGCTACACCCCAGTGTTTCGACAAGAAGGCATGTGCGTCAGTCATTCGCGGCCGCCGACCGCCCAGGTTGTGCGAGTCGCTCGCCACGGCGTGGACCCAGCCCTTGTCCATAAGCACATGTGCCACGTGCTGCGCCTTGGCGCCGAACTGGCCCACGAGCGACCCGGCCGTGAGCTGGATGAAGCACCCGTCTTCGACAAAGCGGCGCAGCCTCTCGGGGCGTTCCATCACTCCGCGGTTGCGCTCGAAACGAAGGGTGCGCCTGCGCACCCTGCCCAAGCTCGGTCATCCAACGCTTTTCAAGTGTCAGTCGCCCGAAAGCCTGTTCTGAATAGGACCCATTTCGGGCCTACCCGCGAAGGCGATGCTGCTCGGCGCACCGCTCAAGCGGTCAGTCGAGACCGCGCGGCCATCACGAAACCGCGCGTTCCATAGGCAATGCCGCGGCCAGCTGAGCCTATGGCTCGATGGCATTGGATTGAGCAAGCCAGAAGGCGGATATTGCCGGGAGCCGAGCGTGCTTGCCTACAGCGGAGGCTGGCCTTAGGGGTCGTCGCCAAAGCGCTATTGATGCAGAGGCGGTGACCGCCCTGCCCTCGCCTGCAAGTCCCACGGTTCGACCCTTCTTGAGGCGCCCACTGACAGGCTCTGGGCGAGCCTCGATGACGTCTGTCCTATGTACGGCAAGCAACCGGTTACCGCATAGGGCGCCGCAGGTGCGCCGTACCGGGCTCACGATGGTCGAATGTTTAGGGGCCTTTCGGTATGGCCCGGCGTTTCAACTACGAAACTGGGCCGATGTGGTGCGATCGCGCGTTTGGTGTGTCGCCGTTGGCCGAGAGAGTGCGACCTCGCGCTCGGTGTGCCCCGGCTAATGCATCGGCTCGATGCCGCCTTCGGGCGACTCAGCCCGTCGAAAGTCCACCGATCCTTACCTGAAGTTCGTGCCGCAGAGTTGGACGCCCCCAAGCTATCCATCGCGTTGCCGCCTCGGCTGACGCTGCGCATACGAAGCGCGTGCCGCCCATGGTGCAATGCAAATGCGCTACAGTTGCCGCCATGAAGACCGCCACCATCCCATCCGTCCGCGTGGAGCCGGAGTTGCGTGCGGAAGTCGAGTCGCTGCTCAGCGAAGGTGAAACGCTGTCCGAGTTCGTGGAAGCATCAGTCCGCGCGACCGTGCTACGCAGACGCAACCACGCGGAGTTCATCGCGCGGGGCTTGCGATCACTCGACGATGCTCGCCGTACGGGCGACTACGTTGACGCCGATGCGGTCGTGCAGAAGCTCCAGCGAAAATTGGACGCTGTGCGCAAGCGCAAGACGACGACCCCGCGGTGAACTTTCGGGTCCGCCTGACCCGCGAAGCTGAGGCTGACTTGGAGCGGTTGTTCGACTTCGTCCTCGAGCGGGAACTTGGCCGGACCAGCGCGGACCTCGAATTGGCCGAACAAGCACTTGTCGCCATTCGCGCGGGTGTTGCTACTTTGAAGACCTCGCCCTTCACGTGCCGCAAAGCCGGCCGGAGCCCCTTTCTGCGCGAACTGATCATTCCGTTTGGTCGCTCTGGTTATGTCGCACTCTTCGAGATTGTCGGTGCCACCGACGTAGTCGTCTCGGCGGTACGCCACCAGCTCGAAGAGGACTACCACTGACCCGCACTACAAGGAAGGCTGGTCGTGAACGTTTCCGATGCCTTCTCGAGCACGGCGAGAACCGAGATGTTGAAGTCCGATTCGTCTGCCTGGCGTACCGTGATTGACGCCGCGTCGCGAGTCGACCACTATTACGCCGCGAAGGTCGAACACATCCGCCGCCGACTCGATCAACAAGATCGAGCAGAGGCGCACCAGAATGGCCTAGGCGGCGCAAGGTGATAGCAAACATCGGGAGGAACAACAAGCGATGAGTCCATTTCAACGCGCGCTCTGCGCACTAATAGCGCTCGGATTGGTGCTCGCCGCTGTACTTTTGCGCTACGAGATCGTCTCCGCCAGTTCCGCCGGGAGTACGGTCGCCTACAAGCTAGATCGATGGACAGGCAATGTCATTGCCCATCGATAAGTGAAGAGGTGCCGGTCGCGAGCGGAAGACAGGCGCTCCACCGGCAGTCACGGTGCAGGCCGGCAGGCCCGTCCCGCTGGCTCGCGATGGGCCGATGCCAGTACTTGACCGTCATCGTGAACGGCAGTGCGTCCCCTACCGCTGTGCAAAGCCCGAGTGAGCCAGTGCCTTTTGCAGTGCCTCAAGCGCGTCCTGAGTCTCTTTGGCTTCGTCGTCGTCTACTGAGTTTGCCCGGACTTCCGACCAGCCGACCCTTTTGGCGAACCGCGCCAGCGCCATTGCCTGTGCCGTCGTCAACGACAGATCGATGGGGTACAGGACTTCCGTGTCTGGATGTGTGTCGTGGAACTTCATGCGACCCCCTAGAACGCTCCGGTTCGATAGCCCGGGCGAGAACTCCAGCGTACGGGGGAGAAATGTGTGGCAGCAGTAGGGAAACCCATTGACCGCGTCCTGGGAGAGGCAACGTATCCTTACCGCTTACCTGCCTGATACTGCCCAAGGCACCTTCACTTCCCCAGGGTGAGCCTCCAATGCCGTGACCTCGTCCATACGCGAGAGCGGTCCGCGCCCTGTAGCACCACACGAGTGGCCCTGCAGCGTCGCTGGCAACGCGAGTATTGGCGTTGCCAGTGCCCTGACGCTGGCTGACGAAGCGGATCGTTCCCTACTTCTTGCATGCCACCGTCAATAAGTCTTCACCTATGCTATCTGGCACAACGGGCATCCATGCAGTCGAGGCGCTGGTGCTTGTACTACTTGTACCGGTCACGTTGCCTTTCCCCATAGCCCCGGCATACCTGTATACGAAGATCACGCGATATTGCTCTTCACTGCAATTGAACTCGAGTTGATCCTTCGCAGATAGATATCTTTCCTCGCCATTGGTCTGTACTTTCTTGTAGTCCCACAAGACCCACATCTTCGAAATCTTGCCATTGCTACGGATGGTTGTTGAATCGAAGTACTGGATGGCATCTTCTGTACCTTCAATCGGTATCCACGCAGCCGATGCCATGGTGCTACCGAGCGTCAGCGCCAGCGCCAGCCAGATGTGCTTGTTCATTTCGCCATCCAAGTTACCTACCCGCCACTACATCCTGCCCTTCAGCAGGGACTCGAGACCCGCGAACGGCTGGTAGGTAGCCGGAGGTGGCGCTTCGCGTGCAAGGGAGCGCCCTACGGAATCCAGGTACCGGGTGTGCTCGTTTTCGTGGCAGTACAGGCAAAGCAACTCCCAGTTGCTTCCGTCAGGTGGGTTGTTGCCATGGTTATGGTCCCGGTGATGCACCGTGAGTTGGTGAAGGTTCTCACGCGTGAATTCGCGCGCGCAACGGCCACAAATCCACGGATAGATCTTGAGCGCCCGGTCTCGATACTGCTGCTCGCGCTCCTCCCGATTGCGTCGCGCGTCGGCGACGACCCGGTCCAGCCTCTCGTTATCCGGCTCACTCATCTGCACTCACCCGATTTCGCCGCATCCGGGACCATTGTGGTACGGCAGGCGACACGACTCAAGCGTTGCAGGGTTCAGTCCCGTGCAGGGGGAGTTGCGGTCTTGTAAGAAGGCGTGCGCGACCCGCAATGCCGGCCCCGCTTCAGCTTGCAGGTAGAGTGCAAGACGTGATCTACCTCTTGCACGCCCTCATGGCGCTGTTCGTCTTCATCGTGCTGCTCAACGGGTTTCTGGACGGCACCCGGAAGGATTGGATAGACGCGGCTGCGGTAGTCTTTTGGCTTGCTGCCGTCGCCGCCTGCTTCTGGGAATCGACGTACGAGGGGTTATTTGCCCTGGGCATGTCGGTTGTCTATGGTGTCCTGCTGCGTCCGTTCGCAGCACGTTTCGCGTTCACGTTGCGCAATCGATAGGCCATCTGCCTAGGAATCTTTGGGGGGATGGATATGCGTTGGTTGGATGATGACGTGGTCGTAATGTTGGGGTACTCCGTGGTTGGGTTGGCTATCGCGCTTGCGTCCTGGCCGTTGCATCGAGGACGCTGGGCCGGGCCTTCGATGACAAACGGTAGCGATCTTCTCCACCTTCTCATGTTTACTTGCTTGTGGCCTATTTTGCTGGTGGCAGGTCTCTACTTCGGCGTCCACCTTTACAAGAACCTTTGGACAGACTACCTGATGCTTCGTGACCGGAACAAGGCACGTGAGCTTCGGTGCGACTTTGACGATCGCTGGGCAGGAGTGTCTGCAGCTGATCGTGAGAACTTTGGCTTTGATGCCGCGAAGGCTGCAATGGAGACAGCGGCCAATGCTCTTGAAGCAAAGGCTGGCGAGCGGTTTTGCCGATTGGAGCAGCAGGCCCGAAAGGGTCTTTGGTTCAATCCATTCAATAAGCCCTGAAATCCCAGATCTATATCGTCGGAGGCTTCCGTGGTCGGAGAATGAGCCAGGCGACCACGATCAGCACGACGAGCGGCACGTAGGGCCAGAACGCTGCCAGGATGCTGAT
>Ga0209048_10000916_pt1 | contig 31180 bp, 30 predicted proteins | sample FrelakmetCRP12CR_FD_187146 | JGI IMG/M metagenome (GOLD analysis project Ga0209048, IMG submission 187146) | Freshwater lake sediment microbial communities from the University of Notre Dame, USA, for methane emissions studies - CRP12 CR (SPAdes)... | ecosystem: Environmental > Aquatic >...
CTAGTCCTGGTAAGTCAATGGCGGAAAGCATCGTGAGCCGTGCCGTCGTCGCAGAACATCGCACGCCGGCCGGACGGTTGGCGATCGCGTAATGTTCGCGGCTACATTCGCGACTTCGGCGCAGCGAGTTATGCCCATTGGACATCGGCAAAGAAATCTGTGTAGAGATTGTGTCTCTGCCAACTCGGGTCGACAACACGCGGGTGGTGGTGACTAGGAAGCAACTGATGAAACATGGAGTAGTGCTTGACCAAGTGGGAAACATTGCCGATTTCCACGCGCGCGCGGAGCGCGTTGCGGCAGGTAAGGTACTGCGCGAGCACATACCCCGAAAAGACCACGGAAAATGGAAGCCTCTTCGAAAGAACCGGGACCCCATCTCGATACTCGAAGCTTCGAACCGCGGGCGGCTCCAGGAACTGGTGCCGATCCGGTACGGACGCATGGTGCGCAGTCCGTTCACGTTCCTGCGCGGCTCGGCGGCGCTGATGGCGCACGATCTCGCGACCACGCCGACCACGGGCATCCGGGTACAGGCGTGCGGTGACTGTCACCTGCTCAACTTCGGCGCGTTTGCGACGCCCGAGCGGAACCTGGTCTTCGACCTCAACGATTTCGACGAGACGCTTCCGGCACCTTGGGAATGGGACCTGAAGCGCCTGGTCGTGAGCTTCCTGGTCGCGGGACGCGACAATGGCCTGTCGGACGATTTCAGCCGGGTCGCGGTCCTCGAGTGCGTGCGTGCCTACCGGGAGCATCTGCGTGAGTGCAGCCGGCTAAGACCGCTCGAAGTCTGGTACCAGCGCTTGGATGCGAAGACCTTGATCGCGGCGGCGCCCGGCGCCAACGAGCGAAAGTTCCGGCAACAGATCGCCAGGCGCGCGCGTGAACGCGTCCTGGAAAATCTCTTTCCGAAGATAACGACGCTGGTCGGCGGGAGTCACCGCATCGTCGACCAGCCGTCGATTCTGTTTCATGTCGCCGAGCCGGACTTCGACGAAAGGATTCGCGAGGCGATCGCGGACTAGCGCAACTCGCTGTCCGATGACTGCCGTGTCCTGCTCGACCCATATCGGCTGGAGGATCATGCGATGAAGATCGTGGGCATCGGCAGCGTGGGAACACGTTGCTATATCGGGCTGCTGTTCTCCGAGGACGGCCATCCGCTGATCCTCCAGTTCAAGGAAGCGGTCCGCTCCGTTCTCGAGCCTTATGCGGGGAAGAGCGCTTACGACAACCAGGGGCAGCGCGTCGTCATGGGGCAGCGGCTGATGCAATCGTCCAGCGACATCTTCCTTGGCTGGGTGCGTGGGCGGCGCGGCTACGACTTTTATGTGCGCCAGCTACGGGACATGAAGATGTCCATTCCCGTGGACGGCTTCAGCGCCGTCCGGCTCGCGCGCTACGCACGAATATGCGGCTGGACGCTGGCGCGCGCCCATGCAAAATCGGGAGATGCCGCCACGATCAGCGGCTACCTGGGCAAGGGCGACAGCTTCGACCGGGCGATGGGCGCATTCGCGCTTGCCTACGCGGATCAAACGCAATAGGATCACGAGGCGCTGGTGAAGGCGATCCGCTCGGGTCGCGTGCGTGCACTTGACGACGAGTAGGCGCAGCCCTTTCTCACAGCGTGCGGGATCCTCAGCGCGTCCCGCACCCGCCATTCGGCGCGAATAATTCCTCCGCGAAAAGGCGGCAGGCGGTACTACGGTAAGTCCTACGGTCAGTACTTGGGCCGGGATACTTTTTTGCGGGATCAAATCGGCTCGGCCTGATCGTCGGACGACGAAAGGGCAGGCGACCTTTCGCTCAGGACGCGGCGAACGGCCGGTCGTGAATCCATTGCGAAAGGATGTATTTCTCGCCTCGGGTGACAGGGCCGGCGCCGTGCAGGCTCTTGCTGTCGGGCTTCCCATCGCGCATGCTCGCGAAGAAAATGCCGTCGCCGGTCTTGCCCTTGAATTTGTACCCGACCTTGACGAACTCCAGGCCGCCGCCGTCGTAATCATCGTTCAGGTACATGAGGAACGTCGCGAGGCGGTCGCCCTGATACGCGCCTTCCTTGCCGTAGGGATGCTCGCCGTCGTAGAGCGAGTCGTAGTGCGGCTTGATCTCCTGCCCGAGCGAGTAGTGGAAGATCTGCGGCGGCTCCATCTGCTCGATCTTGAGGCCGGTGAGCAGGCTCAGGCGCACGCGAAGCAGGAGCATCACGACGCCGCCTTCAACCACGCTGAAGGAAAAGTCGCTGCAGGTGCGGGTCGCGAGGAAGACCGACTTCTGACCGTCGAACATCATCGAAGGGCGGAACTTGCCGAGCCCGCGGCCGATGAGCCAGCTGCAGATTTCCGGCGTCGCGAATTTTTCCGCCGTATAGATCTTCGGCCAGTCCCAGACTTGCGTAGCCTCCTGCGGCACGATCCATTTCTCGAGATCGACACTCTCGCGCAGTCGCCGCCAGATATCCGGCGTCGCCGGCTGCTGCCGCGCCTGATCGGCGAGTGTCTGATCGCCCGCCAGCATCACCAGTTGCGCGCGCGCGTCGTCCGCGCCGCCTTCCGCCGCGCGCCGAAGCAGATTGAGGGCTTCGGGCCAGCTTTGCGGCACCCAGGCGCCCGCGCCCGACAGCGTCGCCATAACCGACATGGCTTGCGCATCGCCGCGCTCGACCGCGGTGGCAATCAGCCCCACGCCTTCCGCAGGCTCGAACGGGGCGTCGCGTCCGGTGAGAAACCGCGTGCCCAGTTCGGTCGTCGAATCCAGATCGCCGCCCTCGACTCGACGGCGGAGTTGGTCGACGCTTTCGTGCTCGCTCCCGGACACCTTTGTCATGGGCCGGAAGTTTACCGAGCCGCGATCTCCCGGTCTACGTACCCGGCAGCGGATGAATTTCCATGATCTCGATGGAGGACTCCGGGATTTGCAGATGCGGGTGACCGGAGAATGATTTTGCCGCTGCTTCGTGCGAGTCCGCCTGCACGATCGCATAGAGCATGATGTCGTTCCGGGTGTCGGAGACGCCCTGCGCCGCGACGCGCTTGGTCTTGCCGACTCCGGCGCCCATGTCGGCGAACATCTTGGCGTGCTCGCCCACCCATTGCTTCCATTCACCCTGCATCTTTTCTTCGTCCGCCTTCCGCTTTGCGGTCCGGTCGGGGAAAATCATCATGACCGATCCCGGATCGGCCCGAAATCGGCGCCCGGAGCGAAGGGACGTAGGGCCACTCCTGCATCAGGTGCACTCCGGGGGACAACGAGCCGAAGATGACGGGGCTCGGGGGGCGAAGCGCCGAGGGCGGGTATGATGCGCATCGAGCGCAAGCATAGGTTTCATTGACGGGGCGGCTCAAGCGCCCGGCGCGGTTTGCGCTGGCGCGGGACGATCCGGTGGAGTACGAATGCGGCAGAGCGGCTTGCGTACCCATGCAGGCCGCTTTTGTTTCGCCCGGCGCCCATGCGCAGGTACTGCGCCGTGGGCTCGGGAATGAATCGGAAAAAAACAAGGATTCGACGATGGCATTGAAAAAGATTGCGGTTCTGGGCCTGGGGAAAGTCGGGACGCTGGCGGCCCGGCTTCTCCATCAAGGGGGGTTCGAGGTCACCGGATTCGACAGCCGCGCGGCGCATCCATCGCTACCCTTCACCGTGCGGACGGTGGACCTCGTCGCGGACGATGGCGTGCGCGGGGCGACCGAGGGCTTCGATGCCGTTCTGTCGTGCCTGCCGTACCGCGCCAACAAGCGAATCGCCACGGCGGCGCATGCGCGCGGCATGCACTACTTCGACCTCACCGAGGACGTGCCGACGACACAGGCCATCATCGAGCTCAGCAAGACGTCGCGCGGGCTGATGGCGCCGCAATGCGGATTGGCGCCGGGCTTTGTCGGGATCGTCGGCGCCGCCCAGGCCGCGGCGTTCGAAGTGTGCCGTTCGCTGCGCCTGCGCGTCGGGGCACTGCCCCAGCATCCGACCGGATTGATGGGCTACGCTTTCAACTGGTCGCCCGAGGGCGTGGTCAACGAGTACCTGAACGATTGCGAAGTGATCGAGGACGGCGTGCGCAAGATGGTGTCGTCGATGGAGTGGCTGGAGACGCTGTACGTGGAGGGCGTCATGCTGGAGGCCTTCACGACCTCGGGCGGACTGGGGACGATCTGCGAAACCTATCACGGGAAGATCGCCAACATCGACTACAAGACGATGCGCTATCCGGGGCACATGCGCCTCATGAATTTCTTCTTTCACGAGTTGCTGATGCGCGAGCGGCGCGAGCTTGCGGGCGAAATCCTGACCAACGCGAAGCCGCCGGTGAACGACGACATCGTCTACGTCCACGTCTCGTCCGAAGGCATGCTCGACGCCCGGCTGCAGCGCCGGGAATTCGTCCGCGCGTATCGTCCGCTCGAGATCGCCGGCGGCATGCAAACGGCGATCGCCTGGACGACGTCGGCGTCCGCGGTCGCGATCATCGAGCTCGTGCGGGACGGGGTGCTGCCGCAAAAGGGATTCCTCAAGCAGGAGCAGGTGCCCTTCGACAAATTCCTGGCCACGACCACCGGCCGGCTGTTCGAGGCGCGTTGACATGAAGCGCGTCGTGCTCGCAATGGTTCTGGCGACGTGGGCCGCGGCGGCGATCGCCCAAGCCACGGTAAGCACGTCGTTGTCGACGGCGATCGGCGAAACGATCGACGCCTGGCACGCGGCTGCGGCGGCGGCGGACGAGGAGAGGTATTTTTCCTATTTCGCACCGGACGCCGTGTTTCTGGGCACCGACGCCACCGAGCGCTGGACACGCGACGAGTTTCGCGCGTTCGCGCATCCGTACTTCGCGAAGGGCAAGGCGTGGAGCTTCAAGTCGGTCAAGCGCTGGATCACGGTGGCGCCGGACCGCCGGGTCGCGTGGTTCGACGAAGCGCTCGCGACGCCCAACCTCGGACCCTGCCGGGGATCGGGCGTCCTCGTCGCGACAAAGGCGGGCTGGAAGATCGCCCAATACAATCTCTCGATCCCGATCCCGAACGACCTGGTGGACGACTTCAAGAAGCGGATCGAGGACCACGGCAGGCAGGAACCCACGAAGAAGTGACCGGGCGCCAGGGGCCGGCGGTGGCGCCACGCCGAACGGGGGAACCGCCGCCGCGATTTGCATGTCTCCATTCCATTGTTACGCTCGTCGCAGGTCGGATAGCCGATGATTGATCGGTACGCGGGTTACCGGGGCCGGGAGGATGTGGTGGTCATCCCCCGCATCCGGGTCACGTTCGCGCTCTCGATCCTGCTCCACGTCGTGGCGCTGTGGATCGTGTTGCCGCACCTGCCGCTGCTGAACCCGGGCCAGGAGCAGGATCAGGCGAGCGACCGCCTGCAGGTCGTTCTCAATGCACCGCCGGCGCCCGCGCCGGAACCGCCGTCGGCGCCGCCGCCGCCGCAGCGCGAAACACGGGCGATCATCACCGCGCGTCCGCGGCCCCGCAATGCGCCACCGCGCGAATCCCCGCCCGAGTTCGTCGTGCCGACGCCCGAAATTGCGAAAGTCGCGCCGCCGCCACCGCCGCCGGCCGTCGAGCCGCCGAAGCCCGCCCCGCCGGTCGAAGGCGACCTCGCGTCGTACATCGAGGCCAGGCGGCGGGCGCGCGGCGAGTCGGGCGCCTCCGACTCGTCGGCCGAAAGCGAAACCGAACGTCGAAATCGCGTCGTCGCGGCGAACATGCCGTCTTCGCAGAGCCCGATGGCCGGCCAGGAGCGCAAGCGCGGCGGCGGGATCTTCGAGATCACGCGCATGACCTACGATGACGCCGAATTCCGCTTCTACGGCTTTCACAAGGACGCGGGTCGCAGGATGACCCAGCAGTACGAAGTCCGCCTCGGCAACAACACCGACATGCGGATCGCCATCATCCGCCGGATGATTCAACTCATCCGCGAGACCGAGCGCGGGGACATCAGCTGGGATTCCTACCGGCTCGGCCGCGTCGTCGAGCTCTCCGCGCGCCCGGAGGACAACGCGGGGCTGGAGGAATTCATGATGCACGAGTTTTTCGACAACAATGTGCCCGGAGGGCGTCGGTAAGGCGTGGGCGTTAGAATGACGCCGTGCCGATCCGTCCAATCAGCCAATGATCGTTTGCCGTCGCGGCTTTACCATGCTGGAGCTGATGGCGGTCGTGGCCGTGATCGGCATCCTCGCGTTGATCGCGATCCCGACCTACATGGACAAGATCGTCCGGGAGCAGATCAAGGCTTCGCTGCCGCTCTCCGACATCGCGAAGCCGCCCATCGCCGCATCGTGGGCGCTGATGCAGACGGTCCCGGGCGACAATGCCGCCGCCGGCTTGCCGGTGGCGGACAAGATCGTCGGCAACTTCGTCAGTTCGGTGGCGGTGCAGGACGGCGCCATCCAGATTACCTTCGGCAACCGCGCCAGCTCGGCCATCAGCGGAAAGGTCCTGTCCGTCCGCCCGGCCGTCGTCGAGGACGCCCCCATCGTGCCGATCGCGTGGGTTTGCGGATATGCCGAGACCCCTGACAAAATGAAGACCTTCGGCCAGAACCAGACGAACATTCCCGGAGAATTGCTGCCGTTCGAGTGCCGCGCCATCAAGCGCTAGCGCACTGGACGGGCGAAAGCGATCTGCCCGGCGCAACTTTCAACAAGGAGCCGACAATGAGAGCACGGTCGCGTCGCCTCGCCGTCCAGCGCGGCCTTGCAAACCGAAAGGACCTGCGGATCACGAACGAGGACTCGACGCAGGGGCTTGTCCAGTTCACGAATGGCCAGCAGATCGCGGGGATCAAGGTGAGCGCGCTCGGCGACAACGTATCGCATCTGCTCGTGACCTCCGCGCACAGCGGCAGCCAGCCGAATGCAGCGGCCCTCGTTTCGGACAGCGTGTTGCGCGTCTGCAAGGACATGAACGTCGAGTGCTCGAGAGCTCAAAAATAGACTTCGGAGAGAACGCCGTGGCTCGCTGGTTCGAAGACAATTCGCTGTCGATCGGGCGCACGCCGCTCGTCCGGCTCAATCGCATCACCGACGGTGCGACGGCCACCGTGTTGGCCAAGATCGAAGGCCGCAATCCCGCGTATTCCGTCAAATGCCGGCTTGGCGCGGCGATGATCTGGGACGCGGAAAAACGCGGCCTGCTGGGCCCGGGCAAGGCCATCGTCGAACCGACGAGCGGCAACACCGGCATCGCGCTGGCCTTCGTCGCCGCCGCGCGCGGCATTCCGGTGACGCTGACCATGCCGGAGACGATGAGCATCGAGCGCCGCAAGCTGCTCGTCGCCTATGGCGCGACGCTCGTGCTGACGGAAGGCGCGAAAGGCATGAACGGTGCGATCGCCAAGGCCGAGGAGATCGTCGCCTCCGATCCGGGCAAATGGGTGCTGCTGCAGCAGTTCAAGAACCCGGCGAACCCGGCGATCCACGAAGCGACGACCGGTCCCGAAATCTGGGACGACACGGAGGGCAAGGTCGACATTTTCGTGGCCGGCGTGGGCACCGGGGGAACGATCACCGGGGTTTCCCGCTACTTCAAGCAGAAACGTGGCAAGAACATCGTATCCGTGGCCGTGGAGCCTGCCGCGAGCCCGGTGCTGACGCAGACGCGCGCGGGCGAGCCGCTGAAGCCGTCGCCGCACAAGATTCAGGGCATCGGCGCGGGCTTCGTGCCGCAGGTGGTCGACATGTCGTTGATCGACGAGATCGAGCAGGTGACGAACGAGGAAGCCGTCGAGTACGCGCGGCGCCTCACGAAGGAGGAGGGTATCCTGTCCGGCATTTCCTGCGGCGCCGCCGCCGCGGTCGCCATGCGCATCGCCAAGCGCCCGCCGAACGCGGGCAAGACGATCGTCGTCGTGCTGCCCGATTCCGGCGAGCGGTACTTGAGCTCGATCTTGTTCGAAGGCGTCTTCGACGCCGCCGGCATCGCGGCCAAGTGAGCATGGCCGCAAGCCGCCGGAACGACCACGGGGCAACACGCCTATGAATGAGGCCACGATGCTCGAGCGCTCGCCGGCGGGGCCCGCGGGGAGCGCCACGCCCGCCGCGCGGCTGGACGAGGTGTTCGCCGCGCAGCGCAGCGCCTTCGCGCGCGAGATGAATCCGTCGCTCGCCGTGCGGCGCGACCGCCTCGATCGCCTGCTGCATCTCACGGAAGCGCATCAGGACGCGATCATCGATGCGATCTCAATCGACTTCGGGCACCGGTCGCGACACGAAACCGATCTCGCCGACATCTTTGTCGTGCTGTCGGCGATTCGTCATATGCGGCGTCAACTCCGGCGGTGGATGAAGCCACGACGCGTTCCCACGCCGCTGCATCTGCTGCCGGCGTCGAGCGAATTGATCCGCCAGCCGCTGGGCGTCGTCGGCGTGATCAGCCCGTGGAACTACCCGTACCAGCTCGCCATGCTGCCGGTCGCCGCGGCGCTTGCCGCCGGGAATCGGACGATGCTGAAGCCCAGCGAGCTTACGCCCCGGTTCTCGGGACTCCTGCAGAAGATCGTGGCGGAGTCATTCGCAGCCGATGAATTCGTGGTGCTTCCCGGCGACGTGGAACTGGGCCGCGCGTTCTCGCGCCTGCCGTTCGATCACCTGTTCTTCACCGGATCGACCGCCGTCGGCCGGCAAATTGCGCTTGCCGCCGCAGCGAACCTGACGCCGGTCACCCTGGAGCTCGGCGGGAAGTCGCCGGCGATCATCGACGAGGATTGCGACATTCCCGAGGCCGCCCGCCGCATCGCGTTCGCCAAGTTGCTGAACGCCGGGCAGACGTGCGTCGCGCCGGATTACATGCTGGTGCCGCGCGCACGCGCCGACGAGTTCGTCGCGGCGATGCAGGGGGCCGTTGCCGCGATGTATCCATCGACCGTCGGCAATCCCGATTACACGAGCATCGTCAGTGACCGGCACTACCGGCGCCTCGCCGGTCTCGTCGCAGACGCGCAGGCGCGCGGTGCGACGGCGGTTCCGATGGTCGCGGCGGCCGAGCCGACAGAGGTAACCGAGGCGGCCTCCCGAAAATTCCCGCCGACGCTGCTGGTCGGCGTCGACGACGACATGGAGGTGATGCGGGAAGAAATCTTCGGCCCGGTATTGCCCATCCTTCCGTACGATTCGCTCGACGCGGCGATCGGCTACGTGAATCGCCAGCCGCGTCCGCTGGCGCTCTACTGGTTCGGTCGCAACCGCGCGCACCGAGAGCGTGTGCTGCAGGAGACGATTTCCGGCGGCGTCACGATCAACGACGCGTGCTGGCACGTCTGCCAGGAGTATCTTCCGTTCGGGGGCGTGGGCGCGAGCGGCATGGGCGCCTATCACGGCGAGCACGGCTTCCGGACATTCACCCAGGAGAAGCCGGTGCTCCACCAGGCGCGCGTCAACGGCATCGCGCTGTTCCGGCCGCCCTACGGCCGCCGTTTCGAAGCCGTCCTTTCGCTCCTCAAGCGTTACTTCTGACGTCCGATTTGCGTTCCGAAGGGGCACCATGCTCGAAGGATTGATGCAGGATCGACCGCTGCTGATCTCGTCGTTGATCGAGCACGCGAAGACGTTCCATCCCACCGCCGAAATCGTCTCGCGCACCGTCGAAGGTCCGATCCATCGCTGCACGTACGGCGACATTTACCGCCGCTCGAAGCATGCGGCGAAGGCGCTGATCGCCCTCGGCGTGCAGCCCGGCGACCGCGTCGCGACGCTGGCGTGGAACAGCTATCGACACATGGAGCTCTATTTCGGCGTGTCCGGGATGGGCGCGGTGCTGCACACCATCAATCCGCGACTCTTCCCGGACCAGATCGAATACATCGTGAATCACGCGGAGGACAAGCTCCTCTTCTTCGACCTCACGTTCGTGCCGCTGCTGGAAAAGCTCGCGCCCGCGCTGAAGGCGGTGAAGGGCTTCGTCGCGATGACCGACCGCGCGCACATGCCGGCCGCGAAGCTGCCGAATCTCCTCTGCTACGAGGACCTGGTCGGCGCGCAGGACGACGACTACGCGTGGCCGCTCCTCGACGAGCGGACCGCGTCGTCGCTCTGCTACACGTCCGGCACGACGGGAAATCCCAAGGGCGTGCTGTTCTCGCACCGGTCGACGGTGCTGCATTCGTTCGCCGTGTGCGCGGTCGACGGGCTCAGGCTGTCGTCCGCCGAGACGGCGCTCCTCGTGGTGCCGATGTTCCACGTCAACGCGTGGGGTGCGCCTTATGCCGGCGCGATGTGCGGCGCGAAACTGGTGATGCCCGGCCCGGCGCTCGACGGCAAGAGCGTCTACGAGCTGATGCGCGACGAGAACGTCACGCTGGCGCTGGGCGTGCCGACGGTCTGGCTCAATCTGTTCCATTGCGTCGACACCGCGAACCTCGATCCGAAGAAGGACCTGTGCCTCCGGCGCGTGGTGATCGGCGGCTCCGCCGCCCCGCGGGCGATGAGCGAGCGTTTCGAGACGCAGTTCGGAACGTTCGTCGTGCACGCGTGGGGCATGACCGAAATGTCGCCGCTCGGCACGATCTGCAACCTGTTGCCGAAGCACGACGGCGCGACGCTCGAGCAGCGGCTCGACGTGCAGGGCAAGCAGGGGCGCCCCGTGTACGGCGTCGAGCTCCGGATCACCGACGACGAGGGCAAGCCGCTGCCGCACGACGGCATCGCCTACGGGCACCTCATGGTCCGCGGGCCATGGGTCACGCGGGGCTACTTCAAGAGCGAGGGCCCGGGCGTTCTCGACGCCGACGGCTTTTTCGACACCGGCGACGTCGCCACGATCGACCCGGACGGCTACATGCAGATCACCGACCGCGCGAAGGACGTGATCAAGTCAGGCGGGGAATGGATCTCGTCGATCGATCTCGAATGCGCGGCAATGGGACATCCGTGCGTCGCCGAGGCGGCGGTGATCGGCGTCGCGCATCCGAAGTGGCAGGAACGACCGCTGCTCGTCGTCGTGAAGAAGCAGGGCAAGGACGTGTCGCGCGACGAGTTGCTCGCGTTCATGGAGGGCAAGGTCGCGAAATGGTGCCTGCCGGACGACGCGGTATTCGTCGACGAGCTTCCGCACACGGCGACGGGCAAGTTGCAAAAGATGAAGCTGCGCGAGCAGTTCAAGGCTTACAAGCTGCCGACCCACTAGGACGAGGTGGCGCCACGCGGCGGGCGATATTCCGCGAGTTCGAGCCGCGCGATCTGGTTGCGGTGGACCTCGTCAGGCCCGTCCGCGAAGCGCAGCGTGCGCGCCTGCGCGTAGAAGAACGCGAGCTGGAAATCGTCGCTCACGCCGGCCGCGCCGTGCACCTGCATCGCCCAGTCGATCACCTGGCAGGCCATCGTGGGCGCGGCGACCTTGATCATCGCGATCTCCTTCTTCGCCGCCTTGTTGCCGGCGACGTCCATCTTCCACGCCGCATGCAGAACGAGGAGCCGCGCCTGGTCGATCAGGATGCGCGCGTTCGCGATGCGCTCCTGCGTCACTGTTTGATCGGCGACGGGCTTGCCGAACGCGATCCGGCTCGTGGCCCGCCGGCACATCGCTTCCAGCGAACGCTCGGCCTGGCCGATGAGGCGCATGCAGTGGTGGATGCGTCCCGGCCCGAGGCGTCCTTGCGCGATCTCGAAGCCGCGGCCTTCGCCGAGCAGCAGGTTCTCCACGGGCACGCGAACGTTTTCGAAGTCGAATTCGGCATGCCCGTGCGGCGCGTCGTCGTATCCGAACACCGTGAGCACGCGGACGAGCCGCACGCCCGGCGTGTCGACCGGCACGAGGATCATCGACTGCTGGCGGTGACGGTCGGGGTTCGCGGCGTCGGATTTGCCCATGAAGATGAGGATCCGGCAGCGCGGATCCGGGCCGCCCGTCGTCCACCATTTGCGGCCGTTGATCACGTAATGATCGCCGTCGCGGACGATCGACGCCTCGATGTTGGTCGCATCCGACGACGCGACATCCGGCTCGGTCATCGCGAAGGCGGAGCGGATCTCGCCGCGCAGCAGCGGCTCGAGCCAGCGCTTCTTCTGCGCGTCGGTCGCGTAGCGAACGAGCACCTCCATGTTGCCGGTGTCCGGCGCGTTGCAGTTGAACGCCTCCGGCGCGATCCACGACCGGCCCATGATCTCGCACAGCGGCGCGTATTCGAGGTTGGTGAGCCCGGCGCCGAGGTCGGATTCCGGCAGGAACAGGTTCCACAGCCCCGCCGCGCGCGCCTTGGACTTCAGCACCTCCATGATCTTCGTCGCGATCCACGGATTGCCGCGCCGGCGGTTCTGCTCGACCTCGGCCGCATACACGGGCTCCGCCGGGTAGACGTTCTCGTCCATGAAGCGCGTGACGCGCGCGGCGAGGTCCTTCACTTTGGGCGAGTGCTCGAAGTCCATGTCAATGCTCTCCGGAATCCTGCTGTTGCGCCATTTTCCACGCGACGTCCGCGACCAGGCGCGCGCGGCTTCCCTGCTCGAATGCGTTCTGGCTCGCGGCGTTTCCCTGCAGGGCGCGCGAATGCACCCCATGCAATATCGCCGCGATGCGAAACATGTTGAAGATGAGGTAGAACTCCCAATGGGGAATTCCCGCGCGTCCGGTGCGGCGGCAATACGCCGCGACGTACTCGGCTTCGGTCGGGATCCCGAGCGCGGCGAAGTCCGCACCCTCGAGCCCGCGGAACACGCCGGGGGCGAGGCGCCATGCCATCACCTGGTACGCGAAGTCCGACAACGGATGGCCGAGCGTAGCGAGTTCCCAGTCGAGCACGGCGAGCACGCGCGCCTCGGTCGGATGGAAGATCACGTTGTCGAGGCGAAAGTCGCCGTGGACAATCGAGGTCTCGTCGCCGGGCGGAACCCGGTGCGGCAGCCACCCGATCAGCGCATCCATCGACGGGATGCGCGCCGCGCCGCCGGCCTCGTACTGCTTGGACCAGCGCGCGATCTGCCGATCGATGTACTGGCCGGGCTTGCCGAAATCACCGAGGCCGGCCGCCCGATAGTCGACCCGATGCAACGTCGCCAGCACGCGGTTCAGCTCGTCGTAATGCGCGGCGCGCGCTTCCCGCGTCATCCCTGGCAGCGTCGGGTCCCACAGCACGCGGCCCTCGACGTACTCCATCAAATAGAATGCCGTGCCGATGACGGACGCGTCTTCGCATAGCGCCATCATTTTCGCGACGGGCACCCCCGTGCCCTCGAGCGATGCCATGACGCGGTATTCGCGGTCGACGGCGTGCGCCGACGGAAGCAGGTTGCCCGGCGGCTTGCGGCGCAGCACGTACCGGCGCTCGCCGGCGGTCACCCGATACGTCGGATTCGACTGTCCGCCCTGGAATTGCTCGATCTCGACAGCGCCGGAAAAGCCAGCGATCCGCGCGCGCATAAAGTTCGCGAGAGCCGCCTCGTCGAACGAATGCACGGGGGCGACCAGCTTCGCGCCCGGGTTCGCGGATTCGGGCATTTCCGGGCTTCCTAGACGGCGGTGGTGCCGCCATCGACGGCGATCGCCTGCCCCGTGACGTGGCGCGAGGCCTCCGAGGCGAGAAACACGACGCAGCCCTTGAGGTCTTCCTCGCCGCCGAGGCGCCCCAGCGGCGTCAGGTCCATCACGTCGCGGCCGATCCGGTCGAGCGTGACCTTCGTCATCTTCGACGGGAAGAAGCCCGGGCAGATCGCGTTGACGTTGATGTTGTACGGCCCCCATTCGGCGGCCAGCGCGCGTGTCAGGTTCACGAGCGCACCCTTGCTGACGTTGTAAGCCATTGTCCGCATTTCCCATTTGGGCGGGTTGCCGAAGAGTCCCGCGATCGACGCTATGTTGACGACCTTGCCGCTGCGGCGCGGGATCATCGAGCGGCGCCCGACTTCGCGGGTGATGTAGAACTGCGCGTCGACGTTGAGGTTCATGACCTTGCGCCAGCCGTCGTCCGGGTAGTCCTCGGCCGGGGCCGCCCAGTTGCAGCCGGCGTTGTTGACGAGGATGTCGATCTGTCCCCAGCGCGCGATCACCGCGTCCACGATGCCGGGAATCGACGCCGCCGCCGCGAGGTCGGCCGCCACCGTCAGGCATTCGACGCCGAGGCCCTCGAGGTGCGCGCACGCCTCGTCCAGCTCGTCCTGCTTGCGCGCAGTCACCGCGACGCGTGCCCCCATTTCGCCCAGCCCTTCGGCCATCTGCAGGCCGATGCCGCGCGAGCCGCCGGTGACGATGGCCACCTTGCCGCTCAAATCGAGAAGCTTCCGCACGCTCATGCCGTCTCTCCAAGGGTGGGACCCACGCCGATGGCGCAACGATACCGGTGCGTGGATGCGTCCGGCAAATTTTCGTGATTGCGCCGGGAAGATGCGTCCTTTATATTCGGCTGCGCACGCGCGTCACCGAACGGGCGCGCGTCATGGCGATTCCATCGTGTCGGCCCTTTTCTTCCGATTCCTGGCCCTTTTTCCGCTGCCGCTCCTCTATCCCTGGGGCTGGTGCGCGTACGTCGTCGGTTTCCATATCCTGCGCTGGCGGCGAGACCAGGTCGAGCACGATGTCGCGGTCTCGCTCCCGCATCTTTCCGCCGCCGAGCAGGCGCGGGTCGTTCGCCAATCGTATCGCCGCGTGGGCGACCTGCTGATGGAGATGATCTGGGGGTTCGGCGCGAGCGGGGAGGACCTGCTGCGCCGCGTGACGTTCGAGAACCCGGAGGTGGTGGAAGACTACGAGGCCGCGGGCCAGTCGGTGGTGCTACTGGCGCCGCACTACTGCAACTGGGAGTGGCTGTTCCTCGCCGGCGGCCCCCGCTTCGGGTTCCCGATCGACACCGTCTACCAGCCGCACCGGATCAAGTCGCTCGACCGCTATCTCGTTGCCTCGCGCTCCCGGTTCGGCGGGCGGCCGATCCCGCGCAAGGAGTTCGTCTACGAGCTCCTGAAATCGGCCGGCGTTCCGCGCGGCTATTCGCTGATCGCGGACCAGATGCCGAAGCGTCACGAGCGCAAGCACTGGACGACGTTTCTCGGGCGCGACACCGCGTTCTACGTCGGCGCCGACCAGATCGCGCGCTACCTCGATGCGCCCGTGGTCTACGTCGCGATGCGCCGTGTGCGCCGCGGGTACTACACGGTGCGCTTCGACGTGCTCGCGGAGCCGCCGTACGACGGCGGCGGCCACGAGGTCATCATGGAGCACTTCGCACGGCGCGCCGAAAGGGCCGCGCTCGACAGCCCCGCGGATTTCCTGTGGCTGCAGAAGCGATGGAAGTATCCGCGGCCGGCTAATGAGTAGCGTCCCACAGCGCGACGGTCGCGAAATGATCCGCGGGCACCGGCGCGGCGTAAAGGGTCCATGCGGGCGGCTGGTAAGGCGCGGGACCGCCGACGAGGCGCGGCGCCTCGCGGAGATTCAACATGATGTGCCGGAACGGCGCGATGAGGCCGTCGCCGGTGGCCTTGCTCATCGCTTCCTTGCAGGTCCAGTACTCGAGGAAGCGACGGCGGCGCGCGTCGGGCGCGAGATCGGCAATCGCCGCGCGTTCCTCCGGCGCCAGGAATTTGCGCGCGAGGCGGTCGGAATCGACTTCGCGCTCCGCGCGCTCGACGTCGACGCCGATGCGCACGTCGCGTCCCTCCCTGCGCAGGACGCCGATCAACGCGACGCTGCCGGTGTGCGAGACGTTGAAGTCGAGATCGGCGTCGGTGCCTCGCAGCTCCGGGCGCCCGCGGCGGCCCCGGGCAATCGGAACCTCGCCGGGCGGCATGCGCAGCACGAGGCCGAGGACGCTGCGCAACGACGTGCGTCCCGCGATCCAGCGCCGCCGCAGGACGTCGGTGCCGAAGCGGGCGGCGCGCGCGTGCTCGGCGGGGGAGAGCGTCGCGGCCCGAAGCTCGATCTCGGCGGCCGGAAGATCGAGGTCGCACCACCAGAGCGCGATGTCGTCCGCGATGCACGCAAGTTCGCGCGGCTCGCTTCCCGGGTCGATGCCGGCCAGCCTCATCGAGCGTCCGCGACGTTGCCGGACCACGCCCGCGATTCCTGACCGATGCGCTTCCTGTTCAAGATCCTGTCCCGCCTCTCGCTCCCCGCGCTCTATCGCATTGTGGGGCGCCCGATCTTCGACTGGGGATACTACATCCTGCGCTGGCGCCGGAAACTCGCCGCCGACAACATCGCCCGGTCGTTCCCGGAATTGTCCGCGGAAGCGCGTGCGACGATTTTGAAGGAATCGTATCGCAACCTCGGCGACATCGTGTCCGAGATCATCTGGAGCTACGGCGCGACACCGGAGCAGCTGCGGCAGCGAGTCAACGTCCTCAATCCGGAAGTGGTCCTCGACCGCGTTCGCGCCGGGCAGTCGATCCTGCTGATGACCGCGCACTACTGCAACTGGGAGTGGCAGGTGCTCGCCGGGAACACGTGGCTCGATGAACCGATGTTTCCCGTGTACAAGCCGCAGCGGTGGGCCGCGATGGACAAGTTCCTGCGCGAGGCGCGTGGGCGCTTCGGGGGGACTCCGATCCCGCACACGAAGCTCACCCGCGAGCTCCTCCGGCGCCGCAGCGAGACGCACGTCTACGCGATGGTCGCGGACCAGACGCCGGTGCATGACGAGGCCAAGTACTGGACGACGTTCCTGCACCAGGACACGGCGTTCTTCATGGGTGCCGATGCGATCGCCCGCATTCTCCAGGCCGCGGTCGTGTTCGTCGAGATGCAGCGCGTGCGGCGCGGCTACTACACGATGAAGGTCTCGGTCATCGCCGAGCCGCCCTACGAGCGCGGCGCCAGCACGGTGATCGTCGAGCGCTACGCGCGCGCGCTGGAAAACGAAATCCGCGTTAATCCCGCGAACTGGCTGTGGATCCACCGCAAGTGGAAGTATCCGAAGCCCGCGGGCGACGGCGGAGACTAAGGAAGCCCCCGTCACGGCACGTGCGGTACACTGGTCAGCGCCGCGCGAGGCGGCGCGTAACGGGAGGGCGTGCGCATGTCGTACCAATGGCAATGTGCCTTCGCGGCGATCGCGCTCTGCGTCGCCGTCGAGGCGGACGCGGCCGACATCGGCCAGATCAAGACCGCAAAGGGCGCGGTATCGATCGAGCGCGGCGGGCAGACGGTGCCGGCGCAGATCGGCACGCGCGTACAGGAGGGCGACGTCGTGAAGACCGGCCCCGACGGATCGGTCGGCATCACGATGGGCGACGATTCGCTGCTGTCGGCGGGGCCGAACAGCGTGCTTGCACTCGATCGCTACACGTTCGATCCGACGACGCAGCGGGGCCGCTTCGACACGTCGCTCAACAAGGGAACGCTCGCCGTCATCTCGGGACGGATAGCGAAGCAGTCGCCAGACGCGATGTCCGTGCGCACGCCCGCCGCGATCCTCGGCGTCCGCGGCACCGAATTCGCGGTCAGCACCGATGATTGAACGCGCCCGTTGCCTTGGGCTCGCGGCGGCGTCGCTGGCCGTCGTGGCCGCGCTCGCAGGCTGCGCCCAGCGCGGGACGGTGGTGCTCCTTCCCGCGAGCGACGGTAAGCCCGCGGCGGTGTCGGTGAAGCAGGGCGAGCGCGAGGTCGTGCTCGACCAGCCCTACGCGGCGGCGCACGTGACGCCGTCCGGTCCGACCGCCTACCGTGCCACCGCGCAGGACGTCGACGCGCAATTCGGCCCTGCGCTCGCGGCGCGGCCGAGCCGGCCCGCGAGCTTCACCCTCTACTTCGTCGAGGGCGGCGACGAGTTCACCGCCGAATCGAAACAATTGGTCGACCGGCTCCTGGGCGAGATCGCGCGGCGGCCCGTGCCCGATGTGCGCATCGTCGGACACACCGATGCGGTCGGCAACGATGCCAGCAACGACGCGCTCGGAAAGCAGCGCGCGGAAGTCGTGCGCGCGGCCCTCGTCCGGGTCGGCGTGCCGGAAGCCGACATCGAAACGATCTCACGCGGCAAGCGCGAGCTCGCGGTCCCGACGCCGGACGGCGTGGCCGAGCCGCGCAACCGCCGAGTCGAGATCATCGTCCGGTAGGGCCCAGCCAGCGCAGCACGAGCATCGTGACGTCGTCGGCCGGCTCGGCGCCCGCCGCGAACGCGCCGACATCGGCGGTCAACGCTGCGACGACGGCTCCTGCGTTCGATGCATTTCCCGCAATGCGCACGAGCGCGGCCTCGAGGCGCCCCCGTCCATAGCGCTCGCCGTCGCTTCGCTGCGCTTCCACGATGCCATCGGTCAGCACGCAGACGAATTCGCCGGCACCGAGCGCGCGTACGGCGCCGCGATAGTCGAAGCGCTCGACGGCGCATAGAGGCGGCCCGTCGCCGTCGACGAGGCGGGCGAGCCCCGACGGCCGGAGCAGCAGGTACGGATTCTCGTGGCCCGCGTTGCAGTACGCGAGCTCGCCGCTTGCGAGGTCGAGAATACCCGCGAACGCGGCGACGAACAGCATGGCGGGGTTGTCGCGCGAGATCTCGTCGTTCGCCGCCCGCATGAGCTCGCCGATCGACGCGTCGGTGTGCCGCAACACCGCGCTCTTGCACAGCGCCTTGCTGACGGCCATGAACACGCTCGCCGAAAGTCCCTTGCCCGCGACGTCGCCGACCATGAAGAAGAGACGGCGCGCGTCGAGCATGAAGAAATCGTAAAGGTCGCCGCCCGTCTCCCGCGCCGGCGTCATCGTCACTGCGAGGTCCACCCTGCGCTCGTCCCGCAGCGCATCGGCCAGCGGCAGGAAGCCCTGCTGGATCCGGCGGGCCGCGTCGAGTTCGCCGGCGACCCGCGCGGCCTCTTCACGTTGCCGCTGCACCGCGTGCTCGAGGCGCCGGCGCTCGCGCGCAGTGTCGGCGAGCGTCAGCACGAGAAGTGAAACGTACAGAACGAGCAGCGCAAGCGCGGGGGTTACGGCGTCGAGCACGAGACGCGTCGTGGCAAACGCGGCGATGCCGGCGAAAATGGGCAGCGCGATGCATGCGGCGGCGACCGCTGCGCCGCGGCCTGGCGCGAGTCTCGGCGTCACCGCGATGATCGCGAGACCGAGCAGCACGAACAGGGCGAACTCGGCGCGCGCCGCCCACGCCGGGCGTGTCAGCCAGGTTCCGTCGCGGAGGTTTTCGAGAAGCTGCGCGTGGATCTCGATGCCGGGCATCGATGGCGTCACCGGCGTGGCATGGTAATCGCCCACTGCGAGGCCCGTGCTGCCCACCAGCACCAACTGACCGGCGAGGCTCCCCGGCTTGATCCTGCGATCGAGGACGTCGACCGCAGAAACGAAGCGGTCGGCCTCATGGCGCGAGAAATGAAGTCGAAGCCCTCCGTCGATCTCGGTCGGGACGACGAAATCGGCGACCGCAACGCCCCTCACGTCGGCGCCATCGACGAACACGCGAATGCCGGACGCGCCGAGGGCGACGCGCAGGAGCTCGATCGCGAGCGACGGCACGATCCGGTCACCGATCCGCATGACGAGCGGAATCCTGCGCACGACACGCTCGGGCGGCCCGATCGACAATGCCCCGTGCCCCGCGGCGGCGGCGTCGAGCACGTCGATGTTCGTAGTGGCCGCCGCCAGCGTAGGCATGTCGAGCGTGGCGTTCGGCGCAAGCGGCGCGCCGAGGTTCGTCACCAGTACGGGCGGGCCCGGGGGTGCCCGCCCGGTGGGTTCCGATGCTTCGACAAAGCCGAGGACGACCGCTTGCCCCACGATCGCGCGCGCAAGCACCTCATCGTTCGACGGCGTTGCCCGGAGGCGCTCCGCGAGCACGGGATCCTGCGACCTCGCGCGCGCGAGCAACTGGTCCGGCGAGAGGCGGTCGGGCTCGGCCATGAGGATATCGACGCCGACCGCCTTCGGCTTGTGTTCAAGGATGGCGCCGATCAGCTCGGCAAGAAGCGTCCGCGGCCAGGGCCACTGGCCGAGGCGGGCGAGGCTCTTCTCGTCGATCGCGACCACCGTCACGGGCAGCTCGCCGAGCGCGCGCGGCCGGACCATCTGGTAGGTGTCGAACCAGGCCGATTGCAGCCGCTCGTTCCACTGATCGCCCGTTGCAACGAGCACCGCCAAGGCCGCGAGCAGCACGAGCCCGATCGCGGTGATGCGCGGGTACGACCGTGCCGGCGGCGGCGCGGCCGCACCGCTCACAATGCGATTTCCATGCCGTCGTAGGCGGCCGTCACCTTGAGCGGGCGGCCCTTGCGCGAGATCTCTTCAAAGCGGCGTGCCTCCGCCAGCACACGTTCGATCGCCGCGTCGCCGTGAACGGGTTCGTGGTGGAAGAGGCAGAGCTCGCGCGCGCCGGCCATCTGGCAGAGCTCGACGCCGACGATGTTGCTCGAGTGCCCCCAATCCGCCTTGACCGAAATTGCGTCGGCGAGCGAGTACATCGCATCGAAGACGACGAGGTCAGCGTCGCGGAAGAAGTCGACGAACCGCCGCGTTTCCTCGAGATCGAAGAGCGCATGCTCGGAGTCGGTGGAATAGACGAAACTCCTGCCGTCGCCGGCGAAGCGGTAGCCGTACGAGTCGCCGGCGTGGCGCTGGAGCATCGGCGTCACCGCGATGCCCGCGACCTCGCGCGTCGCTCCCGCTTCGAGACCCACGAATTCGATGTCCGCGCCGAGCGCGGAGAAGTCCACGGGAAACGAGGGCGCGCCGTGCTGCCGGCGAAGCGCCTCCTCGAGCCCCTCGTGCACGCCGTAGATCCGGATCCGGTTGCCGGGGATGTATGCCGGCGTGAAGAAGGGGAAGCCCATGATGTGGTCCCAATGCAGGTGGGACATGAATACGTGGTAGGTCTGCGGCGACGACGGCCCGTGCCGCGCGAGCGCGCGTTGCCCGAACGGGCGCACGCCGCTGCCGAGGTCGCACAGCACATACTCCGACCGGCCGGTCTCGATCTCGACGCACGACGTGTGGCCGCCATAGGTACCGGCGACCTCGGGCGCGAGCGCGTTCACGTACGAATCCAGCTCCTCCTCCGAAGCAAACGTGCGTCCGGAGGCGCCGCGGAGCGCCGCCATCACCTTTGCACGGACATCGGCCGTCGTGAGCGCGACCGGCAGCGAGCCGCGCGTGCCCCAGAAACGGACGAGCTTCATCGCGAAGCGTCCCACGCGGCGAGCGCGGACGGCGACAGCGCCGCGACCGCGTCACGGACGGTCGGGAACACCTCGAGCACGTGCGCGAAGCGCGCGATGTCGAAGATCTCGACGACGACGGGCTGCAGCGCGGCGACGGCGATCCGCGCGTTGCGTGCGCGCAAATTCTTCGCGGCGACCATCAGGACGCGCAGACCCATGCTGCTCACGTAGACGACGTCATGGAAATCGAGGACGAGTGCCTGTACGGCAGCGTCGCGACCGAGCAGCGGCGCGAGCGCGCGCTCGAGGTGTTGTGCATTGGGAAAGTCGATCGGCCCCACGGGCGCGACGACCACGACATCGGCGATGCGGTGCTCTGCAATGTCCACGATGGGCCCTCAGCGGCGCTTGGTTCCGCCGAGCAACGATCCCAGCACGCCGCGCACGATCTCGCGACCGACCGTCGAGCCCACGGTGCGCGCGGCGCTCTTCGCCATCGCCTCGACCATGCTGTCCTTGCGGCCGCTCCCGGTCATGAGGCCGCCGAGCGAGCCTTTGATCGAATCCATCCACCCGCCGCCGGATGCGGCAGGCGTGCCCGCGCCGGCCGCGGGCGCCGACTGCTCGGCGCGGCCGCGCAATTTTTCGTAGGCGGATTCTCGATCGACGGCCTTTTCGTAGACGCCGGCCACGGCCGAGGCCGCCATCGTCGCCTTCCTTTCATCGGCGGTGACCGGCCCGATGCGGCTCGCCGGCGGCAACACGAACGCGCGCTCGACCATGCCCGGGCGGCCCTTCTCGTCGAGGAACGAAATCAGCCCCTCGCCGACGCCGAGATCGAGGATCGCCTTTTCGGTGTCGAGCTTCGGGTTCGCGCGCATCGTCTCCGCCGCGGCCTTGACGGCTTTCTGGTCGCGCGGCGTGAACGCGCGCAACGCGTGCTGCACGCGATTGCCGAGCTGGCCGAGGACGGTCTCGGGGACGTCGAGCGGATTCTGCGTGACGAAATACACGCCGACGCCTTTGGAGCGGATCAACCGCACGACCTGCTCGATCTTGTCCAGCAACTGCTTCGGCGCGTCGGTGAAGAGCAGGTGCGCCTCGTCGAAGAAGAAGACGAGCTTCGGCTTGTCGGGGTCGCCTACTTCGGGCAGGCGCTCGTAGAGCTCCGACAATAGCCAGAGCAGCATCGTCGAATAGAGCTTCGGCGCGTTCATCAACTTGTCGGCGGCGAGGATGTTGACCACCCCCTTTCCTCCCGGGGCGGTCTGCAGCAGGTCGTCGACGTTGAGCATCGGCTCGCCGATGAACTTCTCCGCTCCCTGCTGCTCGAGGCCGAGCAATCCGCGCTGGATCGCGCCGATCGACGCGGCGGACACGTTGCCGTAGTTGGTCTGGAACTGCTGCGCGTTGTCGCCGACGTACTGCAGCATCGCCCGCAGGTCCCTCAGGTCGAGCAGCAACAGCCCGTTGTCGTCGGCGACCTTGAACACGAGTGCCAGGACGCCCTCCTGGGTGTCGTTGAGGTCGAGGATGCGCGACAGCAGCAGCGGCCCGAGGTCGGAAACCGTGGCCCGGACCGGGTGGCCCTGCTCGCCGAACACGTCCCAGAGGACGACCGGGCAGCCGGCGAATTTCGGCGCCGCGGCGCCGATGGCCTTGAGCCGGGCCGTGAGCTTGTCCGACGGGGCGCCTGCCTGGCTGATGCCGGCCAGGTCCCCCTTCACGTCGGCCATGAACACGGGAACGCCAATGCCGGAAAGACGCTCGGCGATCACCTGCAAGGTGACCGTCTTGCCGGTCCCGGTGGCCCCCGTGATCAGGCCGTGGCGATTGGCGAGGGCGGGCAAAAGCGAGAGTTCGCCCTCGGCATTCCGGGCTATCGGCAGGGGATCGGGCATGATGGCCTTTCGCGGGCGAAAACGGCCCCAATCTTACCCTTTGCCGCCCGGCGCCCGGCGCCCGGCGCGGGTCGGCGGGCGGTGGGACCTCCAGCGCCGGTCCCTGCTTGCCGTCGGGGGGCCCGCGCTGGCGAATTGTGCCCAGCGCTTCAAATTTGCCCGTTTTTCTGCTATATTTAGCGGTGGTTTCGAGTAGAAATGGGCTGGGCACAGCCCATTTTTTATTGGCGCGACAGTTTTTACATGACAACGAACGTTACCGAGCTGCTGGAACGGACGCTCCCCCCGCTGGGGTACGAGCTCGTCGACTGGGAGGGTGGTCCCAGGGGCCGGCTCGTCCGCGTTTTCATCGACAAGCCGGACGGTGTCACCGTCGAGGATTGCGCGCGCGTGAGCAACCACCTGACGCGCCTGTTCGCGGTGGAAAACGTGGAGTTCGAGCGCCTCGAGGTGTCGTCGCCGGGTCTCGACCGGCCGCTGCGAAAGGCGTCCGACTTCGTCCGCTTCGCGGGGGAGGAGGCCGAGCTTCGGCTCGCCAACCCGATCGCGAACGCGAAAAAATTGAAAGGCGTGCTGCGCGGCTGCGAGGCCGGCGCGGTGGTGGTCGAAACCGCGAAGGGCGCGGTGACGGTCCCGCTGGCCGAAATCGACCGCGCGCGGCTCGTGCCGAAGATCGAGTGGAGAAAAGCGAGATGAACCGCGAACTGCTGCTGCTGGTCGACGCGCTCGCGCGCGAAAAGAACGTGCCGAAGGACATCGTGTTCACGGCGCTGGAGTCGGCGCTCGCCTCGGCGACCAAGAAACGCTTCCCGAACGAGATCGACGCGCGCGTGTCGATCGACCGCGAAACGGGCGACTACGAGTCGTTCCGGCGCTGGACGGTCGTGCCCGACGAGGAGCACGAGGAGCCGGCATACCAGCTCGCGATCACCGACGCGGCCGAGCGCGACCCGAACCTGAAGTTGGGCGACGTCATCGAGGAGCCGCTCGAGCCGATCGAGTTCGGCCGCATCGGCGCGCAGGCGGCGAAGCAGGTGATCCTGCAGAAGATCCGCGACGCCGAGCGCGAGCAGATCCTGAACGACTTCCTCGAGCGCGAGGACAACCTGCTGACGGGCACCGTCAAGCGGATCGAGCGCGGCAGCGCGATCGTCGAGTCCGGCCGCATCGAAGGCATGATCCCGCGCGACCAGCTGATCGCGAAGGAAATGCTGCGCGTCGGCGACCGCATTCGCGCGTACGTGACCAAGGTCGACCGCACCGCGAAGGGCCCGCAGCTGATCCTGTCGCGGATCGCGCCGGAATTCCTGATGCGCCTGTTCGAGCTCGAAGTGCCCGAGATCGAGGAAGGCCTGATCGAGATCAAGGCCGCCGCGCGCGACCCCGGCATCCGCGCCAAGATCGCGGTGAAATCGAACGACCCCCGGCTCGACCCGCAGGGCACCTGCATCGGCATGCGCGGCTCGCGCGTCACCGCGGTGACCAACGAGCTCGCCGGCGAGCGCGTCGACATCATTCTCTTTTCGGACGATCCCGCGAAGTTCGTCATCAACGCGCTCGCCCCGGCGGAGATCTCGTCGATCGTGGTCGACGAGGAGAAGCACAGCATGGACGTCGTCGTCGACGAGGAGAACCTCGCGATCGCGATCGGCCGCCTCGGCCAGAACGTGCGTCTGGCCTCCGAGCTCACCGGGTGGGAATTGAACCTGATGAGCGTCGAGGACTCGGCGAAGAAGCACGAAGAGGAAGGCGAGCGGCTGCGCCGGCTGTTCATGGAAAAGCTCGACGTCGACGAGGAAGTCTCCGACATCCTGATCGCCGAGGGCTTCACCTCGCTCGAGGAAGTCGCCTACGTGCCGATCAACGAAATGCTCGAGATCGAGGGCTTCGACGAGGACACGGTCAACGAATTGCGCAGCCGCGCGCGCAACGCGCTCCTGACCGAGGCGATCGTCCGCGAGGAGTCGGTCGAAAACGTCGAGGAGGCGCTGCTGAACCTCGAAGGCATGGACACTGAAATCGCGAGTGCGCTCGCCGCGCACGGCATCTCCACGCGCGACGCGCTGGCCGATCTCGCCGGCGACGAGCTGGTCGAGCTGACGGGCATCCCGGCCGAGCGCGCGCAGGACCTCATCATGAAGGCCCGGGCACACTGGTTCGAGGACGCGCCGGCGGAAACCGCGCCGGCGGCGGCCGCTCCCGCCCTGGGGACGCAGCACTAGGCGGGCAGCAGAGCCGAAGGGAAGCGGGAGAAGCGCATGGCGCACACGACGATCGAACAATTCGCGACGGAGCTCAAGATTCCGGCAGGCGCGCTGCTGGAGCAGCTCGTCAAGGCCGGGGTCGGCGCCAAGAAGGAAGGCGACAAGCTTTCCGAGGTCGACAAGACCAAGCTGCTCGAATACCTGCAGAAGCAGCACGGCGCCGCGGGCGAGCCGAAGAAGAAGATCACGCTGGTCAGAAAGCAGACGACGGAGATCAAGGCCGCCGGGTCGATGGGCAAGGCGCGCACGATCCAGGTCGAGGTGCGCAAGAAGCGCGTCTTCGTCAAGCGCGATGAGTCCGAGCCGGCGCCCGTCGCCGAAGAGGCCCCCGCGCCCGTCGTCGCCGCGCCGTTGATCACGCCCGAGGAACTCGCGGCGCGCGCGGCCGAGGAGAAGAAGGGCCAGGAGCTGATGGCCCGCCAGCAGGAGGAGATCCAGCAGAAGCAGGCGCAGGCTGCGAAGCGCAAGACCAAGAAAGAGAAGGAAGCCGAAGAGGCAGCAGCGAAGCTCGCTGCCGACGCAGCCGCGGCCGAAGCGGCGAAGGCCGCCGAGACGGCGGCAAAAGCACCCGCGGCAACGCCGGCCGCCAAGGCGAAGACGCCGGCCGAAGGCACGCTGCATCGACCGGCGACGAAGCCCGGCGAAAAGGCGCGCACGATCAAGAAGAGCGGCACCGCGTTCCAGGAGGAAGCGGCGCGGCGCCGTGCGCTCAAGCTGCGCGGCGACGTGACCGGCGGCACCGGGACGACCGGCTGGCGCCAGCCCAAGGTCGGCGGCGCCCGTCGCCACGACGAAGAGGGCGGCGAGGCCGGCGCGCCGGCGGCGTCTGGTCCGGTCGTCCGCGAGATCGCAGTGCCCGAGACGATCTCGGTTGGCGACCTCGCGCACAAGATGTCGGTGAAGGCTGCTGAGCTCATCAAGGTCCTGATGAAGCTGGGCCAGATGGTCACCATCAACCAGGTGCTCGACCAGGAGACCGCGATGATCCTCGTCGAGGAGCTCGGGCACCGCGCGATTCCGGCCAAGCTCGACGATCCGGATTCGCTGCTTGCGGAGTCCGAGGCCTCGAGCGTGGAAGCCGAGCCGCGTCCGCCGGTCGTCACCGTCATGGGCCACGTCGACCACGGCAAGACGTCGCTGCTGGATTCGATCCGCCGCGCCCGCGTCGCGAGCGGCGAGGCAGGCGGCATCACGCAGCACATCGGCGCCTATCACGTGCAGACGCCGAAGGGCGTGATCACGTTCCTCGACACGCCGGGCCACGAGGCGTTCACCGCGATGCGCGCGCGCGGCGCGAAGGTCACCGACATCGTCGTGCTGGTGGTCGCGGCCGACGACGGCGTCATGCCGCAGACGAAGGAAGCAATCGCGCACGCGAAGGCGGGGAATGTTCCGCTGGTCGTTGCGATCAACAAGATCGACAAGCCCGAGGCGAATGCCGATCGGGTGAAGCAGGAGCTGGTCGCCGAAAGCGTGATTCCCGAGGAGTACGGCGGCGAAGTGCAGTTCATCCCGGTATCCGCAAAGACCGGCGTCGGCATCGAGCAACTGCTCGACGCGATCCTGCTGCAGGCGGAGGTGCTGGAGCTCAAGGCGCCGAAGGATGCGCCGGCGAAGGGCATCGTCATCGAGTCCCGCCTCGACAAGGGCAAGGGACCGGTCGCGACCGTGCTCGTGCATTCCGGCACGCTGAAGCGCGGCGACATCGTCCTCGCCGGCGCGGTGTTCGGCCGCGTGCGCGCGATGACCGACGAGAACGGCAAGGCGGTCGCCGCCGCCGGCCCGGCGATTCCCGTCGAAATCCAGGGGCTCTCCGACGTGCCGATCGCCGGCGAGGCCGTCATGGTCCTGGGCGACGAGCGCAAGGCGCGCGAAATCGCGCTGTTCCGGCAGGGCAAATTCCGCGACGTCAAGCTCGCGAAGCAGCAGGCGGCGAAGCTCGAGAACATGTTCGACCAGATGGCCGAGGATGCGATCAAGTCGCTCACGCTCATCGTCAAGGCGGACGTGCAGGGAAGCTACGAGGCGCTGACGCAGGCGCTGACCAAGCTGTCGACGGACGAGGTCAAGGTCAACATCGTCCACGCGGCGGTGGGCGGCATCACCGAGTCGGACATCAACTTGGCGCTCGCCTCGAAGGCGGTCGTCGTCGGCTTCAACGTGCGCGCCGACGTGGCCGCGCGCAAGCTGGCCGAGCACAGCGGGGTCGACATCCGCTACTACAACATCATCTACGACGCGGTCGACGAGGTGAAGGCCGCGCTGTCCGGCATGCTCACGCCCGAGAAGAAGGAGACGCAGACGGGTCTCGTCGAGGTGCGCGAGGTGTACAAGATCTCGAAGGTCGGCACCGTCGCCGGCTGTTACGTGCTGGACGGCACGATCAAGCGCGGCTCGCGCGTGCGCGTGCTGCGCGACAACGTCGTGATCCACGACGGCGAGCTCGATTCGCTGAAGCGCTTCAAGGACGACGTCCGCGAAGTGAAGGGCGGCTTCGAGTGCGGGCTGTCGATCAAGAACTTCAACGACGTGCAGAAGGGCGACCAGCTCGAGGCTTACGAAATCGTGGAAGTCTCCAGAACGCTGTAACCGCGGTACGGGGTGGCCATGAAGAAGACGAGTCAGCGGGCCCGCCGCGTCGGCGATGAAGTCCAGCGCGAGCTCGCCGACCTGCTGCGCACCGAGGTGAAGGACCCGCGCGTCGGGCCGGTCACGATCACCGCGGTCGAAGTGTCGGGCGACCTCTCGCACGCGAAGATCTTCGTCACTCACCTTGCCGGGCGCGAGCACGCGGACGAGGCGGTCAAGGCGCTGCAGCACACCGCGGGCTTCCTGCGCTCGGCGCTCGCCCACCGGCTCAGCCTCTACTCGGTGCCGCAACTCCATTTCGCGTACGACGATTCGATCGAGAACGGCATGAAGCTGTCGCAGTTGATCGACGAAGCCGTCGCCGCCGACCGCAAATTTCCGCACTGACGCCGATCGATACGGTGTCCGCCGGGAAGGTCCGGATCGCCCGCCGCCGCGTCGACGGCATGCTCCTCCTCGACAAGCCGTCGGGGATCACGTCGAACGCGGCCCTGCAGCGCGCCAAGCGCGCCTTCCGCGCCGAGAAAGCGGGCCACACCGGGACGCTGGACCCACTCGCATCCGGACTGCTGCCCCTTTGCTTCGGCGACGCGACCAAGTTCGCCCAATCGTTGCTCGACGCGCGCAAGGAGTACATCGCGACGATTCGCTTCGGCATCGCGACGTCGACCGGCGATGCGGAGGGCGAGACGATCGCCCTGCAGCCGGTCGCGTTCTCCCGCGCCGACCTCGACGGCGCGCTGCTCCCGTTCCTGGGACGCATCCGGCAGGTGCCGCCGCGCCACTCGGCGCTCAAGCACGAAGGCCGCGCACACTACGAATACGCCCGGGCCGGCGTCGATATCCCGCGCTTGGCGCGCGACGTCGACATCGGCGCGATCGACGTCCTCGCCTTCGACCTGCCGACCGTCACGCTGCGGGTCGAGTGCGGCAAGGGCACCTACATCCGCGTGCTCGCGGAGGACCTCGGACTGGCGCTTCGCACCTGCGCCCACCTGGCAGCACTTCGCCGCACCGCGAGCGGCGCGTTCCGGCTGGAGGGCGCGGTCACGCTGGCCGCGCTGGAGGCGCTCGACCCGGACGCGCGCGACGCGCTGCTGCTGCCGGTCGATGCCCCGCTTGCGGGCCTGCCCGCCATCGCCGTGGACGCGTCGACCGAGGCGGCGTTGACGCAGGGGCGGACCGCCGCCGCCCCCGAAGGCATGCAGGGCCCTTGCCGCTGCTACGGGCCCGGGCAGCGGTTTCTCGGGCTGGTCGACGTGGCCGGTGGCATCCTGCGCTCCCGGCGCCTCACCCGGACGGACGCCCAGCCCGTTCCATCGAGCCCGTTCGAGGCTTGAATTCCAAGCACTTTTCTGCGTATAATCATCGTCTTTGCCAAGATAAAATCGAGAGAGAAGGACGACCTCCAATGTCAGTGACCGTGCAAGAAAAGGCGAAGGTCATCGCCGACTACCAGCGTATCAAGGGCGACACGGGCTCGCCGGAAGTGCAAGTCGCATTGCTCACCGCCCGCATCAACGGCCTGAACGACCACTTCAAGGCCAACGTCAAGGACCACCACTCGCGGCGCGGCCTGCTGCGGATGGTCTCGCGCCGCCGCAAGCTGCTCGACTATCTGAAATCGCGCAACTCGGACAGCTATCGCACGCTGATCGAGAAGCTCGGGCTGCGCAAGTAAGTGTACGCAACTGAGCGTACGCAACAGAACCGGCGCAGGAATTCCAGGATGCCCACGATGGCCGCGCCCATGATGCGCGGCCATTTTTGTTTACAGAATTGAGGACAACGTGAACCCGATCAAGAAATCGATACCCTACGGCCGTCACACGCTGACGCTCGAAACCGGCGAAATCGCCCGCCAATCCGGCGGCGCGGTCATGGTCAGCCTCGACGACACGGTCGTGCTCGTCACCGCCGTCGCCCGCAAGGAAGCCAAGGCGGGGCAGGACTTCTTCCCGCTGACGGTCGACTACCAGGAAAAGACGTTCGCCGCGGGCAAGATCCCCGGCGGCTTCTTCCGGCGCGAAGGCCGGCCTTCGGAAAAAGAGACGCTGACCTCGCGCCTCATCGACCGCCCGATCCGGCCGCTCTTCCCGGATGGCTTCTACAACGAAGTGCAGATCATCGCCACAGTGCTGTCGGTGGACCCGGAAATCGATCCCGACGTCCCGGCGATGATCGGCGCGTCCGCGGCGCTGATGTTGTCCGGCGTTCCGTTCGACGGCCCGATCGGGTCGGCGCGGGTGGGATACGCCAATGGGCAATACATTTTGAATCCGTCCAAGACCGAGCTCGCGACGTCGCAGTTGAATCTCGTCGTCGCCGGCACCGAGGCGGCCGTGCTGATGGTGGAATCCGAAGCCAACGAGCTGCCCGAGGAAGTGATGCTCGGCGCCGTTGTGTTCGGGCACCAGCAGCAGCAGGCGGTGATCGAGACGATCCACGCACTGGTCGAGGAAGGCGGCAAGCCGCTGTGGGACTGGAAGCCCGCCGCGAAGGACGAGGCGTTGATCGCGAAGGTGACCGCGGTCGCCGATGCCTCGCTGCACGAGGCCTACCAGCTCCGCTCGAAACAGGCGCGCCAGCAGCGGCTGAAGGAAGTCTACGCGAAGGTCGCGGCCGAATGCATTCCCGCTGACGCGGGTCCCGGCCACGCCAATGTCGTCAACAATTTCGTGTTCGAGCTCGAGTCGAAGATCGTGCGCAACCAGATCCTCTCCGGCGAGCCGCGCATCGATGGGCGCGACACGCGCACCGTGCGCCCGATCTCGATCCGCACGGGCGTGCTGCCGCGCACGCACGGCTCGGCGCTGTTCACCCGCGGCGAGACGCAGGCGATGGTCGTCGCCACGCTCGGCACCGCGCGCGACGAGCAGATCATCGACGCCCTGATGGGCGAATACCGCGACAACTTCATGTTCCACTACAACATGCCCCCGTACGCCACCGGCGAGACGGGCCGCGTGGGCTCGCCCAAGCGCCGCGAAATCGGCCACGGCCGGCTCGCCAAGCGCGCGCTGCTGGCCGTGCTGCCGTCGAACGAGGAGTTCGCGTACTCGATGCGCGTCGTGTCGGAAATCACCGAGTCGAACGGCAGTTCGTCGATGGCCTCGGTGTGCGGCGCGAGCCTCTCGCTGATGGACGCCGGCGTGCCGACCAAGGCGCACGTCGCCGGCATCGCGATGGGCCTCATCAAGGACGGCAACCGCTTCGCGGTGCTGACCGACATCCTGGGCGACGAGGACCACCTCGGCGACATGGACTTCAAGGTCGCGGGCACCGACCGCGGCATCACGGCGCTGCAGATGGACATCAAGATCCAGGGCATCACGAAGGAAATCATGGCGGTCGCGCTGTCGCAGGCGCGCGAGGGCCGGATGCACATCCTGCACCTG
>Ga0209048_10000917_pt1 | contig 31173 bp, 34 predicted proteins | sample FrelakmetCRP12CR_FD_187146 | JGI IMG/M metagenome (GOLD analysis project Ga0209048, IMG submission 187146) | Freshwater lake sediment microbial communities from the University of Notre Dame, USA, for methane emissions studies - CRP12 CR (SPAdes)... | ecosystem: Environmental > Aquatic >...
CAACCACACCCAACCCAGTAGTGCCCGCAATGCCGACAACAGCTATAGTATTAGCGTTGATGGCCTTCCTAACAGCCTCCACGTCAACCCGAAACTCATTGTCTAATCCAACTCTAACGGTCTTGAGGTCAAGCAGATCCGCTGCCTTGTCGAAGGAGCAGTGAGCAGAGGCAGGCATTACGATCTCGCATTTTTCCTTTTTGGATAACTTCTTCGCAGCCCACAAAGCTAGAATGTTGGCTTCTGTACCCCCCGTGACGACGTGACCGGACGCCTGCGGGTTTGAGAGCAGTGTCCCAATCATCCGTATCGTTTCTTCTTCCAATTCGGCGACTCCCGGGAAGAGTCCTATGTCTCCCAAGTTCTTCTCCAAGAAACGAGCGTAGACCTTTGCACCCAAACGATGCGGCTTAGTGCACATGGACCCAACGATTCTTCCAGAGTCGAATGTGAAGTCCTTCTTGAGCCGTGACTCGAGCTCTTTAACGATGGTTCGTTGGGACAAGCCTTTGTTCTGCAATTCTCTGACTCTCCCATACACCTCAATGGTACGTATGCTCTTCATCTGGATACTTACCAGCTAAAACCTCTTCCTTGAACTTGTCAACAGCATTCTTCACTACAGCGTTCAAATTGACGTATCTCTTAACGAATTTCGGTTTGAAGCTTTCATCCAGACCCAGCATATCATTTATCACCAGAACCTGCCCATCACAATACTTACCAGCGCCTATGCCGATTGTTGGAGCCTTCACCCTTTCGGTTATCTTTTTCGCAAGGCTTTGTGGAATGCATTCTAACACGATTGAAAACACGCCGTTCGTGTCCAGATCTACAGCGTCCTGCAGAATCTTCTCGGCTTCTTCAGTTGTCTTGCCCTTCAGTCGGTAGGACCCAGCCGTCTGAGGCAGCATTCCAACGTGACCCATCGTGGGGATCCCTGCTTTGACAAGGGCCTTCACGACCTTGGGTTCGTTTCCTTCGATCTTGACCCCGTCTGTCCCGGCCTTGAGGAACCTCATGGCGTTTTTTAAAGCATCATCCACCGTGTTGAAGCTGTTTATGGGCATGTCTCCTATGATCGGTGTGTTCTTAACACCTCGCGCCACGGCTCTAGTATGGTAAATCATGTCTCGCATGGTCACGTGCTTAGTGTCAGGGTGTCCCTGCACGACCATGCCTAGACTGTCACCGACGAGAATGAGGTCGATTTGCATCTCGTCCAGTATCTTTGCTATCTGAAAGTCGTAGGCTGTCAACACTACGATTTTTTCTTTGTCTTTTTTCCGTTTAATCTCTTCTTGGAATCCCATTTTCACCCTCCAAGAACTTTATGAAGCTCACAAGCGCCTCATTGAAAGGCGTTGGAACGTGGTGCTTCTTGCCCAAGTCGACTATCCTTCCATTCAGAAAATCGATCTCAGTTTTCTTGCCTTTCACGATGTCTTGGTACATGGAAGAGAAATTCGTGTAACTCGAAACCCGGTTGTCCATTCTCTCGGCTATGTCCCTATTCAAAGTTATTCCTTCTGCCTCTGCAACTCTCAGACATTCGCTGACAATCTCCTGTCTAACATTTTTCAGAGAATCACCCCAGATTTCGCAATTTCTTACGCGAAAGAGCGCTGTTAGCGGATTGACCACGCAGTTGACAACAAGCTTAGTCCAAATCTCTCTATCAATATGCTCAGAAACCCTCGCCCTCAACCCACACTCATTAAGGATTTTCGCAATTTCTGTAGAAGCATCGCTTGGCTCTACAACCGTTTCTCCGTTCCAGAAATTTATCTCCCCCGGCTTGAAAAACTCAGCTGCCATCTTTGTCACGCCTCTCACGACCTTCACCTCATCACTAACGACATGTTTAACGACTTCCTCGTTTCCAAGCCCATTCTGCAAGATCAAGACGATAGTGTCCTTTTTGAAGAGCTTCTTTATCCCCTTGATCGCTTTTTCTGAGTCGTATGCCTTCGTGGTCAGAATAATCAACGCTTTTCTAGGTATGTCATGGATTTCTATTTCGGCCTTTACTTGAATAGTTTCATTTGCGTCTCCCGTGATCCGTAAGCCACTTGAGTTTATGGATTCTACATGGATTTTGTTTCCAATGAGGGTCACGTCATTCTCTCGTGAGAGAAATGCTCCGTAGATGCTGCCTATGGCTCCGGCGCCTAAAACGAGGATTCTCTCAAAGGTCAAGATGTGCCATCTCCCAAGCAGTAGTTTTGCCTTTCTTGGCTAGCTTCAATAATCTTACGTTTATTGTGGTCAGAGCCTCGGCTAGGTTCTTCTCGTTGTCAAAGCTTCGCAAGATCCTCTTGCTTTTCTGAGTGCCTTGCCTCTTCAGTTTCTCCGCAGTCTTCACAAGCCGTGGTGCTGCTCTTACGATGTTGTCGACTATGGTGATTGAAGCTTTCTGAGCCGTTCTCGACATAGGGTTTAGATCCACTGCTACCACTTTCTTGCCCATCTTGACAAGAGCTTCCGTCCGGTCTCCATCTTCCAACGGAACCAAAACCAGGTCTGCCACAAGTATGCCCCGCGGGTCTACTCGCCTCCTTTCGCTGCTCAGCTCCGGGATCACCGCAGACGCATGCTCCCCTACTCCTAAAACTTCATGTAAGCCTGCCTCTTCCAGCAGTTTCCTGATCGCGCGTTCCCTTGCTATCGACCTGTAGAACAAGTTAACCTCGACTTTTGCTCTGGTCACCTGAGACAACCTTACAACGTCTTCAGCTACAAGGGCTGCTACGTTTCCGTTGACGGATATGACTGGATGCTCAGAGGTCAGGAGCGCTGCTGCAGCTGCTTTTATGGCCTTCATTGCTGGCTTAGTAGTTCTCTCACCTAGCAAGTAGTCAAAGGCTTCTCCTCGCCCATGCGCAATGAGGCCAGCCAGCGCTACGACTCCACTATTATGCTGTTCAATTAGTTTCTCTCGTATTCGAAGAGATTCAGCCCTAGGGTGCTCTGGCGGAATTTCGATGTCTGTCATCTTAGTAATCGTGCTCCTTCAAAATCTATCCCGCTAATAACGATCTGCTGCTCTGAGCCATATTTGAGGAATATCTTCTTGAGTTCTCCGAGGGACTCGCGTTCGACTATGGCGAACACGGATTCTCCGAACATCGGCATGCTACAAACGAAGCTGGCTTCATCCGTTTCATTGAGAACACACCTTATTCTGTCAGTTATCAGTCCAACATGTTCAGCGAATTGGCGAGAGAGTCTCATGAAATTTGAAATGCCCGAATCCTCAATCAGCTTTTCGACCAGTTTTCCGCCAAGCTCGTTGACACGTCTGCGGGTTTCCTCATCAGACAGGACTTTTCTGGTTGATAAGGGTCCGAAGACTAGGCAGGCTACAGTGGCGTCTTCTGGGGCTGGCACACGCCTTATTTCGCCGATTCCTGGTGCTCCCGGCTTAACCCGAATCTCCAAGCCGCCAACCGTCTCAGCGATAACTGTCCCAAGTCCGGTCTTGCATTCAACTTCAGCCACGTGCGCAACTTGGGCAGCCTCCGTTTTAGACAAGCCTAAGCTGAAAACCTCATTCAGCGCCAGAGCCGAACTCAATGCTGCGGCTCCGCTGGTGCCAAACCCAGCACCTATCGGAACTCCGACCTGGTGCTCAATGACAATCTTTGAATTCCGCATTTTATCGAACCGTAAGAGAAAGTCGCTCACAACACGTTCAGAAACACTCGCAGAATTTGAAATAAGACCGTTAATACTGATCTGTAGGGGATCTACAGAAGTTTTCGCAATCTTGACGATAGTTTTGACCCCACGGTCTAATGAAACACCAGCCCCTTTAGAACCGGCATATAAGGCGCTCGTTGACTGGTCGAATATTTGGAAAAAGCCAGTAATGTGGCACGGTGCAAACGCTTCAGCCTGTTCCACGGGCAACGCCTTGGCGAAAGTCTGATCAGGACGCTTCAAATAAGAATTTTGTATGGAATGTTTAAACATGTCTAAACTTTCCATGTTTTCTACTGAACCATACGAAATCAGTGCAATCACTAGTTCCTCTTTCTGAAGATTTTTCCACCATCACCGTATTCCCACGCACGCTGGCTCTAGCCCAGTTCTCGCAAAAACAGAAAAAAAGGATTTGCGGATAATGTCTCCACTATGGTGGGGTTCAAATCCCAGCGACCCCACCACGTTATCATGATCTGGACAATCTTCGATCTTTTTAGGAGAACATTATGTCATGCATGTAAGCGATAAGAAATCCGAGAAATAAACAATATAAGACACACATGAGGCGTTTTTATGAATGCACGTATGGTCCATTTGTCTATCACAAAAGGAGATGGCGTTAACTGACAATAATTGTTGATGATGCTGGCATAGGCGACCTACTTTTTGGCGTGGTCATAGGCGCCTTTCGCTGCGAGACTCAGGAATTTAGATACGATGTCTTGGATGTAAAATACTTCAGATATCCACGATTCCGATCAAAAGAGTATCTGAAGCAGGCTTCGAAAGTCGTGTTTCAACTATTGGATAAACTCAAACTCGAGAAAGACGAGCAAATTCAAATCTGCAGAGGCTACATCTTCGACGAAGCCGTAAATGGTCTAAAAGAGAGGTATGGCGACGGTCGAATTGATAGAATCACGGTCACCGGGGAACCGCAGAGGCTTACGGAAATAGCATACCTTGACGAAATTAGAAACTTGGGTTATGAGCCAGTAAAAGAGAGAGATGAGAAAAAGGCAAAGAGCTTCTTTCACATGATGAACTGGCTGAATAAAAATCCAGAAAAACTAGTTTATGCAAAGACTGGTTGGCCACGCCTGCAGAGATACAATCTTTTCAGATCTTACTGCCAAAAGCGATCAACAGAAGATAAAGAAATTGGTTCTTGAATATGTAAAGTGATCATTGGTCTTTATACATAGCAAAAAGAGCTTGTCGACATCCGCCGTCTTTGCGCCCGCGCGTGAGACAGCTGACAAACTTTAAGATCCGATGGAGGGCTAAGAGAGTCTAGCAAGATGTTTTCGTTCTGCTTTAACGATGACGATGACCCCTGCGAGCGTCAGTTTTTCTTTCAGGTTTATTCCCAGACTTGGCAGTAGCTTCTGCACGATTGCAGTTTCAAGCGCATCGGCCGTCTGCTCTCCGAAAATCAGGTTCAGTCCCTTGGAAAACAGTTCGGGCTCTCGGGGAATCTCTTCTTTTTTTAGACCAAGGTTTCTTTCAAGATATGAAATGCATGCTTGTGCTTTGCTTTTCCCAAGCGTTTCTAGTACCTCGTCGACGCACTGCAGTATCTTGCGCTCGGTCTTTGGGTCAAAGGACATAGAGCTTAGTTCTAGAAGGGAACACATATAAGCTTTATTTTTGTCGGTCAGAAAGCTTTATTGTCGACAAATCTAAAAGGAGGTGGTATGCTTGAACTGGAGAATGTTTATCACTCGACACTGGAAAATAATCGTGATTGCGCTTGTAATTGGCTTGTTTGTCTTGTCGCTTGCTGCTGCGAATGCACATGCAGACCCAATCGATTCGCCGGTCGGACCAAGATAAATATAACAGCAATAGAAACGCAATTACAGTGGGAAAGGCATGCCCGAACAACTTGACAACCTTGACGTAAGAATTCTAGAAGGCCTTGCAGAGTACGGACCAAGAAACATCACAAAAGTCGCTAGAGGACTCAACGTACCAAGGGGAACTATCATATCAAGGATCGAACGCATGTCCTCCTCTTTTTACTTGAGACTACTCACGACGGTTTATCATACAAACTTGGGAATGAAAAAGGCGGTAGTCTTCGCGAAAGCAATTCCTGGGCAAGAAGATACACTTTTCGACTGTTTAAAAATCAACAAGTTTTACATATACTTGAGCCGATGCTTCGGCATGTTTGAGGGATGCGTAGGAATCTATGTAATCCCTGTGGAACACACGGCCGAATTCGAAGATTTTCTGATGGAAGTAGACAGACTGGGAATGACACGGGATATAGAGTTGTTCTGGTCGACTTGTTTTCACACGGTTAATCTCACGAGAAACTGGTTTGACGATGAAAAGGAAACTTGGGTATTTCCCTGGGGAGAGTGGCTGCACAACGTTTCTTCATCAGAAAGTGAACTGCCTTATACGCTGAAAGACCCTAAGAGTTTTCCCTTGAAAGCTGATGAAACCGACTTGTTCATAATAAAGGAATTGGAGAAAAATGCGACTGTGAGCTTGGCATGTATTGCCAGGAAATTCGGAACGACGCTACAGAACATTCGTTATCATTATGAAAGGCATGTCGTCAAGCATGGACTAATCGAAACTTTCCAGATGGCCATATTGCCGTTTAATAGGGCAACATCCGACATGCTCTTTTTCATTTTCAGATTCAGTGACAGCAAAAAAATGGGAAAGTTTGCCCGATCTCTCCTGGACAAGCCTTTCGTGTTTATTCTGGGCAAGATACTGAACGAAAACTCGCTGGTTTCTCAGATCTATCTTCCTAGACATGAATTCCGCAACTTCATCGATGCTTTATCGAAACTTGCGAGAACCAAGTTTCTGGAGAATTACGAATACGTGCTTCAGGACCTGCGCTCGGGGAAGTGGTCAAGAGAGACTATTCCGTACGAGCTTTTTAAGAATGGATCTTGGACGTACGACCACTCGCAATATATCAAGGCCCTTCACGACTTAACGTCAGACACAAAACAGCAATACTACGCGCGCGAGGCAAAACAGATGAAATAAGCAGATCGACGCGTTTAGAGAGCGCACATGTGTGTATTCGTGAACCTTTTTCAGACATTGTCTCACTCATGCACGTCTAAACACCACGTGTGAGTATGCTAGGCATAAGTTCAGTTCTCAAACCGCTCAAATAAATAGCACTATATCCCATACATGAACAAGGAATCGGGACAAGGATGGTCGAGAAACAAGACTGCCGCCAGATTTTCACGATGCTGAAGCTGGCTGAGCTGGGAGCGCATCGAAGAACAGCAAAGATCTCCACTGAATACCTAGCCAATAAATTAGGATTGTCTCAGCAAACGGCTTCGCGCTATCTGATAGAATTAGAAAATAAGGGATGGATCAAACGAACAATCACTGCCGAAGGTTGCCTTATCAAAATTACCGATTCAGGCACTAAAGAGCTACAGGATCTATATGCAAACCTTCGCCTCTTGATAGAGGCCGAGTACCCTCCTTCGGTAACCTTGGAAGGCACAGTCTTCACAGGACTGGGTGAAGGCGCCTACTACATAGCAAGAGAGCAGTATCGGAAGCAGTTTATGGAAAAGCTGGGTTTCGACCCCTACCCTGGCACGCTCAACTTGAAGCTGACGACCGATTATGATATTGCGACTCGCAAAGAGCTGGAAGTTTATCCTGCGATAGAAATTGGAGGTTTTACGAGTGACGACCGCACTTTTGGGCCAGTCAAATGCTACCCGATGATAATAGAAAATACTGTCAAAGGAGCCTTGATTTCTGCTTTGCGAAGCCATTATGATGAGTCAGTACTGGAGATTATTGCTCCAGTCCTCCTTAGAAAGCATCTTGGGTTAAAAGACGGGCGCAAAGTGAAAGTGGAAATACTGACTCTTCCATAATATCCAGTGCTGCCTCAAGGACTCGAACAAGTGCTAATATTCCGAAATGTTGTCGCTAGCTGTGCACTGGGTTGGCTGAGTATGAGTATCTGAACTCATAATCCATTCTAGCTCTACGTCTAGTCGCTAAAGCATAACCTATCAATAGTCCTATGACTAGCCCTCCAAGATGAGCCATGCTATTAACGTCGGGACCAACGCTAATTAGCAGGAAAAAGAAGGCAAAAGCCAGCGCACCCATTATTGATCGCCCTATTGACCTTACCGAACGTGCACGCGCTACATAGATAATGCAAGCACCGAAAACTCCGAAAATGGCCCCCGAAGCTCCAACATCGGCGATAGTTGAATAAGGAGCAACGGCCAATGACAGGAAGTTTCCTGTCAGTCCGCTCAAGATGTAGATCAGCAAATACTGTTTTGCATCGAATAGCTCTTCAGCTCTTAGGCCGAAGATTAGAAAGAAGAACATGTTGCCTGCCAAGTGCACGATGTTGGCATGGACGAACAGGGATGTGAAGAGCTGCCAGTACCAACCCTGCATCACGAACAAATTGACCTGTCCGTACAGCAGCAGAGGGGCATCACCTATGTTGATGAAGTCTCCACCGAGTATTGCCGTGTAGACGTAGACGAGCACGTTCAATGTGATGATCACGTAGGTTAATCCATACCTTGACGATAGTTTGAGGGAGATCATTTTTTGAAACCCTTTATTATCTTCTGTTTGATCTTTGACGAGCTGTTCAGTTCATCCGCTCCGAACTCGTCGATTCTAACGATCCTCGTCTTAAGTCCTTTTCCCTTAACGTAGTCTCTTACGAGCCTTTCTACGCCCTCTTGATCGTACCCGATCGTAATTACATCTGGATTGATCTTTTCAATGACTTGCCCAATATTGAAATACTCAAAACCAAGAATGGCACAGTCAACCACTCTCAAAGATTCGACGAGAGCGCATCTCTGGTTCTCTGGCATAACGGGTTTCTCACCTTTCCGCTCTTCCACAGTACCATCTCTTGCAACAATCACCACAAGTCTTGCGTTTGGCCCTCCAGCCCTTTTTGCTGCTTCTAGGAACCTCACGTGTCCCAGGTGTAGCAGGTCAAAAACGCCTGAAGCTAAGACTACTTTTCTCCGTCTTCTTTTGGTTCTGTTGGCCATTCAAACTTCACAGCTCCCAAGAGTCTCAAGGCGTCTAGCAGGCCTTCGCAGTAAGCTACTGATGTTAGACTTACGTCGAGCTTTTGTATATCTCTATAGTATTTGGCATCGTCCAAATAGGCCTTAGCGTATCTTATAGTCTTCTTGATGTCTTCCAAGTTCACGCCTAAAGAGTCTTCAACGCACTGAATCTCGATTAGGACTTGCTCAGCTGATGTTATGTATTTTGATACAAGCTCTTTGGTGGTCATGGAGTATCCTCTCTCAGTTTCTCTGGAGCCTCTGCAAACTGGATGAGCGCTTCTGCCTCCATGAAATGAAGTTTGCCCAAAAAGATCATGCAGTGTGGAGGGTCTCCAAAATCGTGGCTGAGCAGCTTTCTCACGCAATCAGCCTTCACCATTGGTTTGTCGCTTCCTGCCCTCGCAATGCCTAACGCGATTGTGTTTGGCGTGACGATCTTCGCCTTTTTCCGTTCCTCAATCTCAAGCAATGCTTTCAGCGCACCATGGATACTAAGATAACGCTGTTTTTCCGTTTTGATGTCGAGAAGACAAAGGGTATGTAATCCAAGTTTAGTGTTTTGTCTAATGACTTCGTAAGGCGTGGTTGAAAGCGTTTCGTCTGGAAACGGTATCGTAACGCTTTTCCCAAACTTGTAGCTGTGCAAACCCGACAATCCGATGGCGGCAGATATTATCGATGCTCCGTGGACTATTCGAGTCCTTACACCCCGCTTTTCAGCTTCTATTCTAAGCGTCACGTGCGTAGTTGCTATCAGTGGATCGCCTGGGACTAGCAGAACCGTCTTTCCTCTTTCTGCAGCTTCCAACACGACACGCCCATTTTCTTCTTCAATCTCTTTCCTTGATAGAACATGGAGCCTTTTCCCAGAGAGCTTCTCTAGGCGTTCATGCGAGAAACCAGGTAGTAAGCTCGTGTAAAGCTCGATGAAAGCTTCATTTGCAGTTTTGATTTCGTCAAGACCATGCAAACTTAAACCCTTTTCGTCGTGCAAACCAAGCCCGACGAAGACAAGCTCATTCAATGGGTCAGCCTCACAACTGACATTTGGTCTTGAAACTTAAAACTATTGATCCCTATGAAACGTCATGCAGTACGACTCTGCCATGCTGTTGATGTCATTGACGAACTCTTGAATGGTTTTAGGCTTAGCAATTGAGTGGTCGTTATGGGAAGCGTGTCAGGTGACAATGCGGAGTAATGGGTTTTTGGCTTGTTGTCCATCCAAGCACGCGCCAAGTAGAGAATACTTCTTTACTTGTATGGAATTAAGGACAATGAGAAAACGGATTACAGTAGTCCAAACTGATTACAAAAAAACTTAACAACTATATAAAGAGAGAAATAGATTATGAATGAAAATGTGGAAAGAAGGAATAAGTCGATGAAGGATGTTGAGTTGAAACTGGTTTCCGAATTGATGAAAGACAGTCAAAGAAGTGATAGAGAGCTTGCTAGGGCTATTGGGGTGTCTCAGCCAACCGTGTCAAGAGTCAAACAAAGATTGAAGAGGGAAGGTTATCTTCGGGAGTTCACCACTATTCCTGATTTCAACAAGATAGGCTATCACTTGTTTGCGTTGACTTTCTTTTCGTGGAACAAAGACCTCACCTCGGAGGAGATGGAAAAAGCAAGAAGTCAGGCACTTGAGAAATCCCCTCTGGTGTCTTCAAATGTGGTTTTGATTGAGAGAGGAATCGGATTGAACTATGACTCGTTCATGGCATCATTCCACAAGGACTACTCCTCTTACACAAAGCTCATGGAAGAAGTGAAGGCTAGTCCGTACATCGACATGTCTAGATTAGAAAGCTTCATCGTGAATCTCGATGACAAAGTCCACTACAGATATCTGACCTTCGCAACCCTCGCCAAACACCTGCTGGAAATGGAGGAGGGAAAGGAATAGACCATAAACGAGGTGTACGTCAAGGAGGGTTTTACGTGGAAGATGTCACAATAAGACAGAAACCAAAACCACGGTGAGCTCATATCTTGAACATTGTCGAAAAAGCCAAAAATCACAAGCTGAACCTTTCCAGAATCACAGAACGAGCACTGCATCAATCCATGACTATTTACACAGCCAAAACGAATGCGAAAGCTCTTTATCTCTTAATCCATGCTCTCTTCAGAGAGAAAATGGGTGGGCCCGTAGCTCAGTCAGGCTAGAGCACCGGACTCTTAAGCTGAAGATCACCGCAGAGAGATCCGGGGGTCGCGGGTTCAATTCCCGTCGGGCCCGCTATTATAAGCAATATTCCGCCAATAGTGGTCGGATTCTAAAAGAGTCAGTCCTCTTGCGAATTATGCTACGATTGGCGACGTTCGCACGAGAAAACTAGCCGAGGAAGACTTGGGATCCTTAAATGGACCTGCAGGAGGTGCAGAAAATCAAACTTGGGCGTCTGACGAGTTTTTTGCAGCTTAAGGGGTTCGATGTAGGCTTTTCGGAACTCCCAGAGCAAAAGTTATAAGAGGCAAATCGATTCGTGGAATTTACGTGATCATAAGATGAGTATCTGGAAACTCCGTTTATCTATGGTGGGCACTTTAGCCATCATAATCGGGCTTTCAACATTGGTGTTCGGAGTAGTTCTGACACTGTTCAGTACTTTTGATCTGGTGACGCTGGGCGTTTTGGTTGTCGCCTTCAACATTCTCCAGTGGCTCATATCACCATATCTGATTGGTGCTCTTTATCGTACGAGAGAGATACCGCAAGTTGAGAATCCGAAACTTCACGAAGTAGTTGATGAACTTAGTAGGAAGAGTGGGATAAAGAAGCCGAAGCTGATGCTTGCGCAGATCCCGATTCCGAATGCATTCGCATATGGGTCGCCGATCGCAGGTACCCGAGTTGCCGTCACTGACGGACTATTGAAAACGCTTAACCCAGACGAGGTTGAGGCTGTCCTTGGACACGAACTCGGCCATCTGAAACACAGAGATGTTCAGGTGATGATGTTCGTCTCGCTCTTGCCAGCCTTGTTCACCTATGTTGGCTATTCCCTCATGTTTTCAGGCGCATATGGCAACCAGAAAAATCAAGGGAGCGGGGGAGCAGTGATAGGCATTGCTCTGATGGCCTTCTCTTACGTTCTAACGATGTTCACACTTTATGTAAGCCGCATTCGAGAATACTACGCAGACAGACATAGCGCCAGCATAGTTGAGGGTGGCTCGCAGAAGCTATCAACTGGACTTGCAAAAATCGTCCAAGCGACCAAGAGTATGGGAAGAAATAGAAAAGGAAAGCAGAATCTGAATTCCTTCAAAGCTCTATTCATCACTGACCCCGATCGTGCAGAAACAGATTCCATAAGTATGTCCGTTGCTGCATCGACTAACGACCATGCACTTGTACAAGAGATTCTTTCGAAAAGGGTTTCAACGCAGGATCGAATCATGGAAGTCTTTTCAACACATCCCAACATTGTCAAAAGACTGAAGGCACTTTCAGAACTCGAGAAGTAAACAATAAAGCGCTTCTGAGCTCCTCCTTACGTGAACAAAACTGTTAAGCGTGACCAATTCGATTACTATAGCAAAGATTACGCGTGACCCAAATGCAAAACCAAAAAATCTTTTCCCAAATCGAAACACAAACAAATCAAATGATAGACACTCTCAAAGAACTCATCCGCATCCCAGCAATACCCCCAGAAAGCGGCGGAGAGGGCGAACTGAGCAAAGCTGAAAAACTGATGCAATTGCTGACTGCCATGAAGTTCGATAGGATAGAGCACTTTGACGCAAAAGATGAAAGAGTCCCGTCTAAAAAGAGACCGAACATAGTCGCATACTACAATGGAGAAGACAGCGTAGAAAGACTCTGGATAATCACACATCTGGACATAGTCCCGCCCGGGGAAGAATCATCATGGACCATAACAAAGCCCTATGAGCCAACCGTGAAAGATGGAATGATCTACGGCCGCGGCAGCGAAGATAACATGCAATCAATGATAGCTTCTACATTCGCCATTAAGGCTCTGCAGGACTTGGGCCTCAGACCGAAAAGAACGGTGGCCCTAGCATTCGTAGCCGATGAAGAACAAGGAAGCACATATGGAATCCAACATCTCATAAAACAAGGACTTTTCAGAAAAACCGACCTAATTGTAGTGCCAGACAGCGGTAGAGAGGATGGAAGCTTCATAGAGATCGCTGAGAAAAGTGCTATCTGGTTCAGGATAAGAACGACAGGAAAACAAGCCCATGCAAGCATGCCTGCAAAAGGCTTGAACGCTCACCGGATAGGGATGAAATTCGCCCTAGCTCTCGACGAGATGCTACACAGAAAATACTCAAAGAGAAACGAGTATTTTGACCCACCTGAAAGCACGATTGAACCGACGAAGAAAGACAAGAACGTCGATGCCATCAACATCATTCCAGGTGAAGACTTCGTCTACTTTGACTGCCGAATACTCCCTGACTACGACCTAGAAGAAGTTGAAGCCGGCATTAGAGAACTGGCCAAAGAGTTCGCGAAAAAGACGAATGCCAAGATAGAATTAGAGTTATTGCACAAGAGTATTGCCCCAAAGCCAACAGACCCAGACGCAAAAGTAGTTCTGATGATTAAGGACGCAATTAAGGAAGTTCGAGATGTTACACCAAAGATTGGAGGAATAGGTGGGGGAACATGTGGAGCATTCTTCAGAGAAATAGGAATTCCCGCAGTTGTCTGGAGCACAATAGATGAGGTAGCACATCAACCAAATGAGTATGCCAAAATCGTGAATCTTGTTAATGACGCAAAAGTGTACGCGCTACTCGCTGTCTCCTAGATAACGTCTATTCAAATGTAGTTGCAACTAATAGCTATTCTCGGTCTGCCTTTGTAGTTTACGTGAAGAGTATATGGATGGGCAATCCGCACGCGGGAACAATAGACTATTTCATAGTCAGCACAGCAAATGATTTTAAGTTGATTCTAGCCATACATGAATAAGCCATCGGGGAATCAAAGCCTTGGAAGAAACTTCGTGCATACTGTTGCAAGCTTGCAAAGAGGGTAGAAAAGCTCTGTTGGAAACCGAAGCAAATGCAGTATGCCGGGAATATGGTATCCCAATTACGAGGTTTGAACTATCAAAAAATGAAAATGAATCAGTAAAATACGCAGAAAAAATCGGATATCCAGTAGTCTTGAAAATAGTCTCTCCTGACATCATCCACAAGTCAGACGTGGGCGGCGTAATAGTCGATCTAAGAAATGCGGATGAAGTAAAAGCTGCCCATAAAAGAATAATCGAAAACGTTAGAAAACACAAACACGCAGCTAGAATAGTCGGCATACTAGTGCAAGAAATGGCGCCACCTTCAACCGAGATCATCATAGGCTCGACCAAGGATCCGCAATTCGGTCCAGCAATAATGTTTGGGTTAGGCGGTGTATTCGTCGAGATTATGAAGGATGTAGCCTTCAGAATTGCGCCCATAACAGAAGAAGAGGCCTCCGAAATGATCACAGAAGTTCGGGCTTACCCTCTCCTGACCGGCTACAGAAATTCCCCCCCAGCAGACATAGCCGCCATAATCAAAATCCTATTAAATGTCTCTAAGCTAGTCACAGAAAACCAAGAAATCAAAGAACTCGATTTGAACCCGGTAATGATCTATCCGAAAGGCGCAAAAACGGTTGACGCGCGAATAATACTTGAATGACGAAGCTTGTTCTGATGCACTCAACGCTAACATAAAAGCCGCTGATGTCCTATTCAAGAGTAAAATTAATCAAACAGATTCCTCAGTGGACAGAAAGGGAACCCAGCTTGTCGGAAAAACAGAGAATCGAAGAGCTAAGCAAACAACTCTCAATTTTGAAAGAACAAAAAACCAAAATCGACATAGAAGCAAACGAACTAGGCGAAAAACGTGACAAACTCAACCAGCAATCTCATGAAATGCGCGTTCAGGCCCAACAACTCAGGGATGAGAGAGACAAAGCTAACGAAGAAGTCAAGAAACTCAAAGAAGAACGCGGTGAGACAAAAACAAAAATCCATGAAAGAATCCAAGAGCTAAAAAGCCTCCGCGAAGAAACTTGGTCACTAGGTAAGAGGAGACCTTCGAGAAGCCTTCATTCACTACAAGAAGAGTTTGAAGGCATCGAGTGGAAGATACAGACTACACATTTGAGTTTAGAAGATGAAAAAATCCTTATCGAGCAGGTCAAGCAAGTAGAGACTCAAATAAACGTTCACAAAAAGCTCGGACAACTTAACCAAAAAATTATTGATCTGCAAGCTCAGATCAAGGCGCTTGAAACTGGAAGCAAGCTTTGCCATGAAAGGTTAACGGCTATAGCTCAAAAGGGCCAAGAAAGCCATCAGAAAATGCTAGCGAAAATTGAAGAAGCAAAAAGTACCAGAGCAGCTGCTGACGCAGTGCATCAATCACTTGCGCAAACGAGGGAGAAAGCAAGACGACTCCGCGAGAATATTGTTGAGATCGTAGAACAGATGCGCTGTTTGAAAGATGAAATACGTCGCGAAGAGAACGTGGAGAAGACACAGAATGAAGAATCAATCCGCAAAGAAATCGAGAGACAGGCAAGAGAGAAACTTAAACATGGCGAGAAACTAAGCTGGGAAGAATTTCAAATATTAGCTGAAAAAGGAATGGGAGCACAAGATTAAAGTTGAGCGTACTTAGAATAGTGGAGAATAGAGAAAGAGAATGGCAAAGATAGAGAACGAAGAAAAACAGAAACGAACCCTTATTCTGTGCGTGGACAGAGATGACGACTTGGAGAAAAAAGCAGGGGTCAAGACACCCGTATTTGGAAGGAAAGGGAACCTTGAAGCCGCAATCGCGTTGGCGTTAAGCGATCCAGAAGAATCTGATGCAAATGCGATGTTCGAGGCAGTACGAATATATGACAAATTGAAGGATGAAGGTAAACCTGAAGAAGATTTCGAGATTGCAGCCATTTCAGGATCCGAGATCGGCGGTGTCACTGCAGACAGAAAAATAGTCGCAGAACTGGGGCAGCTGCTGAACACTTTTGCTGCAACCGAGATCATCTTGGTAGTGGATGGATATTCCGATGAGGCTGTTCTACCTCTAGTGCAGTCTCGCGTGCCAGTCACATCGGTTAGCAGGATAATTGTAAAGCACAGTGAATCAATTGAAGAAACAGCTGCGCTTTTTTCGCGATACCTCAAGATGGTTTGGGAAGACCCACGTTATTCACGTTTATTATTAGGAGTGCCTGGCGTACTCCTTCTTGTTGCAGGGATCCTTTCCATTTTCAACTTTCTCTCTATCTTTTGGGTATTCTTCGTTCTCGTTCTGAGTGTAGTACTGGTTGTAAGAGGCTTCGGCGCTGACAAAGCAGCTAAGGGCTTCTACAATTGGGTTAAAGAGTATTCTCCTCCACCCCTCCGCGTTCAGATTTCAGGGTTCTCAACAGTCGCGGGAGCACTACTCATAATAGTAGGCGCTTATTTGGGATGGACAAATGCTTCCATCGCCCTGCCGCAGTTAGGGGTGCCACCCAACTTTGAGGGGTGGCTTTCAATTCTGCCTCCGATCACTGGTCATTTCATTCAGGGATCTATGGATCTTGTTGTTGTAGGCGTTTGCGTAGCCTTGCTCGGGAGAGCTATTCGCTGGTATCTTGAGCACGATGCGCGGTTACTGCGTAATGCGGCTTTGATGGTCATTGTCGCTTGGTCAAGACAAATACTGTATGGCACTTCGGTGGTGCTGACCGGAGGCGGCTACGAGGGGCTCGTTTTTTCCGTAATCGTGGGCATCCTAATAGGCGTAGCTTCAGTGCTAGTGATATTCGTGATCCACAGATCTTCTGAGGGGTTCTTCAAGGATACTGAGGAGCAGGTTGAGGAGTTTGGAGAAGGCTGAGTCTGCGATTATTGGAGGAACAGGTTTCGAGAAACTGTTTGAAAGTGCGAGGTTTAGTTAGTGTTTAAGACGATTCTCTCTGCTGCGGGCGTTTACAAGGTTTATGAGAAGTGGTTATGGAGGCAAGTCAAGAATGGTGTGAAACCTGAGCATATAGCCATAATTCTCGATGGAAATCGGAGATGGGCAACGGACAAGGCTCTCAACCCATGGACTGGCCACAAAAAAGGCGCCGAGAAAGTTGAGAATCTGGTTGATTGGTGTCTTAGACTGAATGTTAAATCAATTACGTTGTACACTTTTTCAACCGAGAACTTTCAACGCTCAAAGGGCGAAGTTGATGAGATAATGCGCATTGCAGGCGAGAACTTCCGAAATCTACTAACAGATGAGCGTATACACAAAAACAAGGTTCGCGTCAAAGTCATCGGGCGATTAAGCATGGTGCCACAAGACCTGCAACAGCTTATAATCAACGTTGAAAATGCAACGCAGAACTATGATGAACATTTTCTGAACTTCGCCTTTGCATATGGAGGAAGAGCTGAGATCGTTGACGCTGCAAGAAAAATCGCCGAAGAAGTGCATGCAGGCAAGATGAAACCCGAAAAAGTCGATGAGAAAACTTTTGAAAGATATCTATACACTGCGCATCTTCCCAAGCAAGATGCAGATCTGATCATAAGAACATCCGGCGAAGAGAGGCTAAGTGGGTTCTTGCTGTGGCAATCCGCTTATAGCGAACTCTGCTTCCTAGATGTATATTGGCCTGATTTCCGCTTGATAGACCTCTTACGGGCTGTTCGCACCTTCCAAAACCGCAAAAGACGATTCGGCGCCTGAAATCAGGCTCTTTTGTGGGCGCTCACTATCGACAAGACATCCCTGTCCTTCAAAACATAGTCCTCTCCAACTCTCTTCTTTTCCCTCGCTTCAACCGCGTATATGAAGCCTTGTCCAAGCTCCGTATGGATCAGATAAGCAAGTTGCCGAGCTGTTGTCCCATACGGCACAAGGTAAGCGTCAGGCAACACCTTTCCCTCATGATTGGACAGGTGCTCTAGATCTTCAACTGGAAAAACCGTGATCATTTTCAGGAGTTTGTAGAACGCCGTGTTCACGGCTTCTTGAACGCCAGTAGAACCTTTCTCCAAAAGAATTCTCTCCCTTATTGTTTCCAAAGCTTTAGTCTGTGCATCGCTGAGCGTCTCAGGTCTTAATATCTTGAAGTTGCAGTCTCCAGGCTTGTAATCTATTAACTGCTTTTCTGTTGCTCTTCTCAATGCGAGCTCGGCTTCCGCACAACAAGGAACAACGATATACCCCGAATTCTTCAGCTTTTCCAAGTTGTCTTCAGCAGATGGCAGATCCATCTTGTTTGCACCAATTATCATTGGTTTAGCAATCTGCCTCAACGTATCGATAAACTTCAGAAACTCCTCCTCATTCCAGCCAGCGACCTTTTCAGTAAGCCCAGTTTTTCTAAATGCCTCAAGAATGTGGTTTCGTCTTATAGACAAACCGCTTAGGCGTTCCTCTAACATTGAAAGCAAATCTTTCGAATCTGCTTCAGCGGTTCGGGCGATCCTAGACCAATCCTTCCTTACTATGCTAGCCATCCACATTGTTATCTCGTGCTCTAGGAACTTCACATCTTCCATCGGGTCATGCTCACCTAGTCTGCAAAGTCTCCCTTCGCAATCTGTCCCTCCAGAAGCGTCAATGATGTGGATCAGTGCATCTGCTCTCCTGACCTCGTCTAGAAACTGGTTGCCTAAACCTCTTCCTTCCCATGCTCCCGGCACCAAGCCCGCGCAGTCTATGAACTCTACTGGAATGAGTCTCACTCCGTCGAGGCAAAGCGAATTAGAAGGGTTGTCCTTGACGCCAAATTCCTCATGGACGCATGGTGTTCGAACGTATCCGATTCCTCTGTTGGGCCTAATAGTAGTGAAGGGGTAGTTGGCGATCTCAGCGGGCGCCAATGTTGATGCGCTGAAAAAGGTTGATTTGCCAGTGTTTGGTTTTCCAACTATTCCGAGTAATCTTGAGTAGGATTTTTGCATTTGTAGTCCCTAGAATGTATTGTGTTACTCTCGTTTCGGTTATTCTTCTTTCAAGGTTCTATATTGTTTTTGCTGCTAGCTTGTGTCATCTCGACCGTTTTGCGAGGAAAGCTAGCATGGCATCCTTCTCTTCATTCATCGGAAATCATAAACTAATATAAAAGCGTCTGGGTCTATAACGACTCAGCCGAAAAGCTCTTGGAAGTGAAGACTAATGGCATTGGATTTGCCTAAACAAAAACTCGCTGAAATGCTCAGAAAAATGGTTGAGATTCGCTTGTTTGAGGAGAAAGTATTCGAGTTGTACGGTCAAAACGTCGTCCCAGGCACTATTCACCTCTATGCGGGAGAAGAAGCTGTAGCTGTTGGAGTCTGTAGCGTTCTTGAAAAGGCGGATTACATAACAAGCACGCATAGAGGACATGGTCACTGCATAGCCAAAGGAGCTGATCTAAATCGGACGATGGCTGAAATCTTGGGGAAACAGACTGGCTATTGCAAAGGCAAAGGCGGGTCTATGCACATCGCGGATTTCACTATCGGGATGCTTGGAGCCACAGCGGTCGTCGGGGCTGGGCTTCCTATAGCTGTGGGCGCGGGTCTATCAGCAAAGCTAAGAGGAACGAAGCAAGTTGTGGCTTGCTTTTTCGGCGAGGGTGCGTCAAATCAAGGAACCTTTCATGAGAGTTTGAATATTGCTTCGGTGTGGAAATTACCTGTGGTTTTTGTATGTGAAAACAACTTGTATGCTATGGGGACACGACAATCGAGAGTCATGAATGTCGAGAACATTGCGGATCGCGCATCAGCCTACGGGTTTCCAGGCGTGACGGTTGATGGAAACGATGTTGTTGCAGTCTATGAGGCTACTCTTAATGCTGTGAAAAGAGCCAAGAAAGGCGAGGGGTCGACGCTTATCGAGTGCAAAACATATAGGCGCAGGGGACACTCGCGGGCTGATCCTGCTAAATACAGACCAAAGAATGAGGTTCAAGAATGGCTTGGCAAAGACCCAATCAAGCTTTTCAAGGAACGACTTATTCAAGGGAGCATTCTTTCAGAAAGCGAGATCGCAGATGTCGAGAAAGAAGTCGAAACGAGAATTGCAGAAGCCGTTAGATTTGCTTTGGAGAGCGCTTATCCAATGCCGCAAGAGGCGTTGCAGGATGTCTATTCCTAAGCTGGAGGTCTGGATATGCGAAAGATAACCTATCGAGAAGCACTTCGTGAAGCTCTGAGAGAGGAGATGCTAAGAGATCCAACTGTGTTTTTGCTGGGTGAAGATATAGGAAGATATTGGGGTGGGGCATTCAAGGTCACAGAGGGATTGGCGGAAGAGTTCGGGGATGAGCGAGTCAGGGATACTCCGATCTCCGAATCGGCGATAGTCGGAGTTGGCGTTGGGGCCGCAATTACGGGTATGCGTCCTGTCGCAGAGATCATGTTTGGAGATTTGACGGCGTTGGCGATGGATCAGATCGCAAATCAGGCAGCAAAGATTAGATACATGTTTGGTGGGCAGGCAAAGTGTCCGCTCGTTGTTAGAACACCTTTTGGGGCTGGCGTGAATATTGCTTCACACCATTCGCAGAGCCTTGAAGCATGGTTCATGCATGTTCCTGGCTTGTTTGTGGCTATTCCCTCGACGCCCCAAGATGCCAAAGGCCTTTTGAAAACGGCCATAAGAGGAAATAACCCAGTTTTCTTCTGTGAACACAAGCTTTTGTATCCTGTTGAAGGTGAGGTTCCTGAGCACGATTATACGACGCCCTTTGGCGAAGCCGTTACGAGGCGAGAAGGCTCAGACGCCACAATCGTTGCCACCTCATACATGGTTCACAAAGCTCTTGCTGCCGCTACAGTGCTTGAGAAAGAAGGCTTAAGCGTGGAAGTCATTGATCCTAGAACCTTAACGCCATTGGACAAGCAAGCTCTGGTTAGATCAGTCAGGAAAACTGGGCGATTGATTATTGTGAGTGAAGACTGCAAGACCGCAGGCGTGAGTGCCGAAATAGCGGCTGTCATTGGAGAAGAGGCGCTGGATTATTTGGACGCGCCGATAAAACGCCTAGCTGAGCCGGATACGCCAATACCGTTCAGTCCTCCTTTGGAGCAATACGTAATACCCAACGAAAAAACCATAATCGCAGCAGTCAAGGAAGTTGTCCAGCATGGTCACTAAGATTGTGATGCCTAAACTGAGTTTAACAATGAAGGAAGGCATGATCGGCAAGTGGTACAAGAAAGAAGGAGATACAGTAGAGAAAGATGAGCAGATCGTCGAGATCGTTTCTGAAAAGGCCACATACGACCTAGAAGCACCAACATCCGGAGTCTTACGCAAAATTCTCGTCGAGCAAGGCTGTAACGCACTTGTTAACCAAATGCTAGCAGTCATAACAAGTCCAAATGAAACTCTCACAGAGCTAGACTTGAAAACGGAGATATCCCAGGCAGAAAGTGAGACTGAGAAAACTCTGGCTTCCCCGGCAGCGAAGCGTCTGGCCAGAGAACGCGGAATCGACCTGGCTTTCGTGAAAGGCACCGGGCCAGAGAACAGAATCTCAGAGAAGGATGTTGAGGATTTCATCAATCAAAACCTTGGAATGGCGCCCAAGATTAGGGAAACCGTCCAATTGACTGGCCTCAGGAAGACTTCCGCAGAAAGGGTTTCTACAAGTTTCAGAACAGCTCCACACAGCACTATAGTGATGGAAGTTGACGTTTCAAAGGCCTTGGCTTTGCATAGCAAGCTTCAGATCTCTTACACCGCAATGCTCGTAAGAATTGCAGCACTTGCACTTGCAGAAAGAAGGGTTGTCAACTCATCACTCGAAGGTGACACATTAAGGATTTTTGAGTCAGTGAATGTAGGCGTGGCAGTTGCAACGGAGAATGGCTTGATCGTGCCAGTAGTGAGAGACGCTGACAAGAAATCCATCAAAGAGATAGACGCAACTGTGAGGGAGTTAACTATGAAAGCCAGAGATGGGAAACTTTCAAAGGAAGAGATTTCAGGCGGCACTTTCACGATCACAAATTTGGGTATGTACGGAGTCGACTTTTTTACGCCAATAATTAATCCGCCTGAAGCTGCAATCTTGGGTGTCGGAACTGTCAAGGAAAAAGCTGTTATGGTTAATGGAAAGGTTGAAGGCAAACCTACGATGATGCTGAGTCTGTCATATGATCACCGAATTGTAGATGGAGCCCCCGCAGCTGAATTTCTGCAAACAATAAAAGAGAAATTTGAGAAAATCGATGCAGAGTAGCAATTCAATAGGGCTACATAAGAACCCATTTGATCAGCGAAAGGTAAGCGCGGTGGTTTTTGTAGACTAGCCAAGACTTCACTGGTGTCTTCTACTTGGCTTGGAAAGTTTTAAGTGTCTGTTGATTGACAAACGATTGAACGATGATGAAGGCCGTGAAGTATTACAGTCAACGAGACATACGAATAGAAGAAATGCCCGTGCCTGACGTTGGAGAAGATGAGGCGTTGGTGGAGATGAAGGCGTGCGGCATATGTGGCTCAGACCTTATGGAGTGGTACCTTAAGCCTCGCGCACCTCTAGTCCTTGGGCATGAACCAGCAGGCGTCATCTCTAAACTCGGAAGAAAAGTGAAAGACTTCAAAGTTGGCGATAGGGTTTTCGTGCATCACCATGTGGCTGACCTAACATGTCACTTCTGCAAGCATGGAGACTATACTCTGTGCAAACAGTTTCATGAAACGAACATACAACCAGGCGGTTTTGCACAATATTTCAAGGTTCCAACTCCGAACTTGCAGTTGGACACCTTAGTAATCCCAGACAACGTTTCTTTTGATGAAGCGACCTTCATAGAGCCAGTTGGCTGCTGCCTAAGAGCCATTAAGAAATGTGATATGCAAGAGGAAGATGCAGTGGTCGTAATTGGAGTCGGAGTCACGGGGTTAATCCATGTTGCACTATCCAAGGTTTATGGGGCCTCTAAGACTTTTGCAAGCGATTTCTTTGATCATCGATTGAGTGTTGCGAGAAAAATGGGCGCTGATGTCGTGGTTAACCCTGAAAGAGGCGATTTTGTGGAAACTGTGAAAAGCGAAACGGATGGTAGAGGGGTGGACATAGCAATCGTTACTGCACCAAGTGTAGAAGCTTACAAGACTGCTTTGAATGTTTGTCGTAAAGGCGGCAAGCTCTGTGTTTTTGCACCGACAACTCCGGGTAGTTTCCTTCAAGTAAGTCCGAACGAGCTTTTCTTCAGCGAGATCAAGATAATTCCATCATATTCAACGTCGCATCTCGAAACTAGAGCCGCTCTGGAACTTATAGCGTCTGGGAAATTGAACGTGGAGACGCTGATAACGCATCGTTTCAAGCTTGCTGAGACTCCAGAAGCGTTCAAGACAGCAGTTGAGAGTAAGGATTGCTTGAAAGTTGTGATTCGCAACGAGTGATAGATGATGAAGGCGGCTATGCTCTACGGAGTAAAGGACTTGCGGGTTGAAGATGTCGATGTACCAAACGTCGGGGCAGGGGAGGTTCTCGTTAGAATCAAGGCAGCGACAACATGTGGAACTGACGTTAAAATATTCCAAAGAGGCTACGTTGAAAAAGTCATAAAACTTCCAACGATTTTTGGGCATGAGTGGGCAGGAGAAGTTGTTGAAGTCGGAGGGAATTTGGATTGGCCGAAAAAGGGAATGAGGGTTCGCGCTGGAAATAGTGCGCCTTGTCTACATTGCAAGATGTGCCAGAAGGGTAAGTATAACTTATGTGAGGATATGATTTGGCTTTGGGGAGCTTACGCTGAATACATCAGGGTTCCAGCACGCACTGTTTTCGTGAATATGCAGGAGGTTCCTTCGCATGTTTCGTTTGAAGAAGCGGCCATAACGGAACCTTTGGCCTGTGTGTTGCATGGTGTTGAGGAAGCAAACGTGAAGCTTGGGGATACGGTCGCGATCATAGGCGCTGGACCGATAGGGTTGCTTCATCTTTTGACTGTGAAGAAAATGGGCGCTGAGAAGGTTGTGATGATAGACCTAGTTGACGAGAGATTGAATGTTGCAAGAGAGCTTGGTGCAGATGAAACGATCAATGCTGGAAAAGGGGACGTGACTGAGAAAGTACGGCAACTGGCAGGTGGTTATGGCGCTGACGTTGTGATCGAAGCGATCGGGTCACCTGTTACATGGGAGCAGGCGTTGAAGCTTGCCAGAAAAGGTGGCACTGTATTAGAGTTTGGCGGTTGTCCGCCGGGAACGGAGATTAAGCTCAACGCAGAGATGCTTCATTATGGCGAGTTGACTGTTCTCGGAGCCTTTCACACGACTCCCCTGCATTTCAGAAAAGCGTTAAACCTCATATCGTCCAGAGCAGTTGATGTGAGACCACTTGTTACAAAGAGAATGAAGCTTGAAGACATCAAGCAAGCTTTTGAAATCCTTTCAACATCCAAAAACGAGATCAAAATAGCCGTAATTCCTTAGCCTTCACCTTATCACCTTATTTGCTCTTCCTCAAGAATGCTAGTCCGCCTTTTTGGCATACATATTCAAAGCCATGTTCGTGCTTGATATTGCCAAAGACAAGAAAGGGATTTGTGGGAGAAATTGTTACCTACGTTCTTAATAGCCACAGATCCATAACCAAGAATTGGGGTATCCAACAGTGCATGCCGGAGGTTACGTTCTGAGAATTGCAAGCAAGATATGGGTTGATCACGTTTTCGACATGGCGATCTACTACACCAATCTTCGCAGAAAGTGGGAAGCGGGACAAGCAGCGATATTCGTGCATAAAGTGGAGGACGGTGACGCCGTTGTAGGCTATGGCGTAGTAGAGAGTGCACGTGAGAGGGAAGAACTTCCTGAAGAGGAGAAAGGCAAATACCTAGAGCATGATTGGAAGAAAGCTATAGCCTTCAAATACGTTGTCCGATTTGACAAGCCCTTGCCAGTTAGAGAAACGTTCCTTCGAGACCCCAAGTACAGAGGAAGATACTGCCACGGTTTGGAGCTGAGCAGACAACAGATAGGCACGCTCATTTCCCAAGCTGAGTCACTACAACATTGATGCGAGTCCCAAAATCCAGATGTGTTTGGAGGCCCACGAAGAGGGCTTTCATCCTCTGTTTTCTCCTTCGAATGAGTAGCGCTAGCTTCCCTTTCTGCAATGTCCATAAGGAAGAGCGTTGCTCATTTTGAAGGCGACAGATTCCTGATGATAGAAACAGTGCTGTACAGAGGTTAGAATAAATTTAAATGCTAATTTGGATGTATGGGTTTGGTATTACGGGGGAAGAGGTTGTATGGTAAAGTACATTTTTGTTACGGGCGGTGTTTTGAGCTCTGTTGGCAAGGGTATTTTGACTTCTTCTATAGGTAAGATGCTTCAAACGCGAGGGTTGAAAGTAACTGTGGTGAAGATCGATCCCTACGTGAACGTTGACGCTGGAACTATGAACCCCTACATGCACGGGGAGGTTTACGTCACGGATGACGGCGGCGAAACCGACCTTGACCTAGGTTGGTACGAGCGTTTTTTGGACTTGAACCTGAAAATGGAGAACAACCTAACAACAGGAATGGTGTATAAGGCAGTTATTGAAAAGGAAAGAAAGGGAGATTTTCTAGGGCGCTGCGTACAAATAATCCCACACATCACAAACGAGATTAAGCATCGCATACGCAGTGTCGCGAAAAACTCCGAGGCTGACGTGATCCTGACAGAGGTCGGCGGTACCGTTGGCGACATCGAAGGCTTACCGTTTCTGGAGGCAATTCGCCAGATGCGCCTGGAGGAAGGGTTCGAAAACACGTTGTACGTGCATGTGGCCTTGGTTCCAGTCTTGGATGTTACAAACGAGATGAAGACTAAGCCTCTGCAGCACAGCGTGAATGAGCTGAGACGTATTGGTATTCAGCCAGACGTTATTGTGGCAAGAAGCCCGGAAATGATTGATTCGGAAGCTCGGCGCAAGATTGCATTGTTCGGTACGATACCTGAAGATGCTGTTTTCTGTTCATTCAACGCTAAGACAGTATATCAAGTTCCGCTTATTCTTGATCAGCAGGGCATGGGAGCGTTCATCTGTAAGAGGCTCGGGTTCAATGAGTCTAAGAAGGATTTCGTGGAGTGGCAGGAATTTGTGGATGCCATCGTGAAGCCTGAGCATGAGGTAAAAGTCGCTTTGGTTGGGAAGTATGCTGGGTTGACAGATAGCTATGTGAGCATGAACGAAGCATTACGCCACGCTGGCGCTGCATGCAGGACAAAGGTCTGCATAAGCTACATTGAAGCGGAAAAGCTAGAGCAAAACCCGAAAGCAGTAGAATCCCTAGGCGAGTTCGACGGTGTTTTTGTGCCATATGGCTTTGGTCCAAGAGGCACCGAGGGAAAGATCTCGGCGATTCAGTTTGCGAGAGAGAATAATGTTCCATTTTTGGGGATCTGCTACGGTTTCCAGCTTGCGGTGGTGGAGTTTGCACGTCACGTGTGTGGCTTGAGTGAGGCGAACAGTACGGAAATCAACCCGTCTTCACCTGATCCTGTTATTGATCTTATGCCTGAGCAGAGGGGGGTGGAGATTAAGGGAGCTACGATGCGATTGGGGGCTCATAAGATAGTGATAAAGCCTCGCACTTTGGCTTTTAGTCTTTATGGGTGTGAGGAGATTTATGAGCGTCATCGTCATAGGTTTGAAGTTAACATGGATTATTTGGAGAAACTTGAGAAGAATGGCCTTGTGTTTTCTGGGAAGAATACGGATGGGAGGAGAATGGAGATTCTGGAGTTGCCGGATCTGGCTTTCTTTTTTGCTTCTCAATTTCACGGCGAGTTTAAGAGTCGGCCTGGCAGGCCTGATCCGGAGTATTATGGGTTCATTAAGGCTTGCCTGGATAGGAAGCTAGGCAAGTCGCAACTTGAGGCGAAAAAGTAGCCCGTGCGTCAGGGCGTGTTTGAGGCTTTTTTGTTTTTTCACGATTCTACAGTACAGTTTATATCTTGTTTGGTGAGTACAGGGTCAACGGTGAAGATGCGTGGTTAAGACGGTTGATAATTTGAAGAATGCAATTGCTGGTGAGTCGCAGGCGAATCGTCGTTATCTGGCTTTTGCGCGGAAGGCGGATGAGGATGGCTTCTCACAGGTTGCGAAGCTTTTTAGGGCCGTGGCTGAAGCAGAGACGGTTCACGCTTTGAATCACCTTAGAATAGCGGGAGATGTGAGGTCGACGGCGGAGAATTTGGAGGGCGCTGTCGCTGGGGAGACTTTTGAGACAAGAAGATGTATCCCGAGTACATCGCTGTTGCTAAGCAGGAGAAGAATCAGCAGGCAACTTGGAGTTTTGGCGTCGCGAACAGAGTCGAAGAGGTTCACGCGGGTCTTTTCTCTAATGCTGTCCAAGCGCTTAAGAGCAACAAGGATTTGGCGCAAGTTGACTTTTACGTGTGCGGAGTCTGTGGAAACACGGTTGAGGGTGAAGCTCCTGAGAAGTGCCCGATCTGTGGATCTCCGAAATCCCAGTTCTTCAAAGTAGCCTAGTTCAGAGATGCCCAGTGAAGATTCAGATGGCTAGCGATGATTCTTCGACGGTTGCGGAGTTTGGTTCACGCTTAGACAAGGCTGCAAGCTATGGCCAAGTGTGGGACACAGTAAAGGAAACGGTCAAGTATTCCTTGCATAAACAGAGGAGTAACATGATGCTTTTTCTTGATGATCTGCCGATTCAGCTTGGCGCGTACCATTCTATCGGCACGAACAATATTGTTTTGAATAGGGTTCTAGTCGAGATCGTTGAGGCGAAAGTGGAGTCGAAACGCGTGGTTAACGCTTTGATATACAACTTGCTTTTGCACGAGTATCTGCATGCGCTGGGCGAGTATTCCGAGATTGACGTGCGAGAAATGGTGTACAAGGTGGCAATGAAATGCTTCGGGGAAGGTCATGTTGCGACCTTGATAGCGAAGAAAACCCCTTGGGTTCTGCTGAAGGATATTCCGCTGGGAAGAGTAAGCATACCGAAACGGGTCATAGAGATCGTTAAGGATTTTGAGAAGACCGATAGGTACATAGTTTAAACAGCGTTTGTTTGGTTTGGTGATTCGGACCTGTTTCGCCTTGCGGCGTCATTCAGTTTCGAAACGCTTTTTACGTGGTGCGTCAAATGTTGTTAGAAAGTGTGACGACTTATGAAGTTTCACGGTAGTAAAACTGAGAAGAACTTGCTGGCTGCTTTTGCAGGTGAATCTCAAGCTAGGAACAGGTACTCCTTCTTCTCCAGTGTGGCTAAGAAGGAAGGCTTCGAACAGGTGTCTGCGATCTTCCAAGAGACATCTGATAATGAGAAGGAGCATGCTCAATTGTTCTTCAAGCATCTGGAAGGAGGATCGGCCGAGATCACGGCGTCTTATCCTGCTGGCATCATAGGATCGACGGCGGAGAACTTGAAGGCGGCGGCTGATGGAGAGAAAATGGAATGGGGAACGCTGTATCCGGGCTTTGCTGAAGTAGCCGAGAAAGAGGGCTTTGCAGAAGCATCTAGAACATTTCGCATGGTGGCCAAGGTGGAGGCTTATCATGAAAGACGGTATCGGAAGCTGCTGGCAAATTTGGAAAAGGGGCAAGTGTTCAAGAAGGATGCGCCGGTTAAGTGGAAGTGCAGGAACTGCGGGTACGTTTTTGAGGGTTCAGAGGTTCCTGAGAAATGTCCAGTGTGCGACCATCCGCGGAGCTACTTTGAAGTGTGGTGTGAAAACTACTAGATTCGACCGAAGATGGTTGATAGGGTTTCCAGAAAGGGCGAGCAATTGAGATCTGGCATGTCTTGGTCAAGCGGTCTGGAGGAACTTTAAGGCTTTTTCCAGAATTATTTCATGTAGAGTGCTTCTGTTCTCAAATGTTACGATGGTTATGTCAGCGTCTTCTCTTGTTCTGATTGCGTCGATTAACGTGGCTTTTGCTTTGCCATGAACCACACCGATGACGAGTTTCTCGCTTTCAATTGCTTTTTTGACGGCTTCTTGGAATTTGGGTGAGAACAGTTCCATAGGTCCAATCTCGTCAATCGCAATGACTTTTTCGTGTTTCATGGCTTCGTTGATAGCGTTAACGCCTATGTTGTCGAGGTCAGCCAAGTTGACGTAGTATTTGCCCAATCGCGGGCCGTTTTGCTGGTTTACGTGGGCTAGCCATCCGCGTTTTCCTGTCGTTAGGTCCTGTATCTCGAAGCCGATTCTGGCGTCGCCTTTCCTGACTTCGTGGCTTATAATGCCGCCTGTGCTGTAGCCTCTTGATTTAAGGCCTTCGATGGTCTTTGTGAGGACCGTAGTTTTGCCGATGCATGGGTTACCTGTCAGGAATAGGAGCCGCTTCATTAGACTCAACCCTTATCGTTAATGAGTTGGATGATTTGAAATGATTTGTGTTCGCAGATGTTGCGCGAATCGTCTTGTGTGACAAGGGTTTTTCATCGAGCTTGTTTGCTAGGTGATGTTTTGGTGGCCTGTTTTGTCAGGTTCGATGATTATGATGTTGCTGCAGAACTGTAACATAGAATATAGTTTAGCGCGCGCCTCAAACCAAAAACAAGAAAGTGCGGAAAAAATCGCAGCTGAACCAGTTTTGTCAACTTGAGTTGGGTGCTTTCGTGGGGATTCAGGTTCTAGAGGAGAAGCATAGAACGGCGTTTCATAGTGTCTTTTATGGTTCTTCGGCTCAGGTTTTCTATGAGATGCCATGTTGAAGAAGGATTCGGAAACGCAGGCATTGGATGAACTCTTCAGGGAGTTGAAGAGTGAGTGGAGGACTATGTGGCGTGAGCGATTTGATGATAAGGTAGTTGCTGAGGGTGTTGCGGTGGAGGATTATTCTTTGCTTTCTCTGGGGCGTGGGACGGTTGTTGTTGCTACGAGGAACTACAGGGTGCCGGATTTTCGTGAGATCGTGGAGGAGCAGCGTAAGGCTGGGCATCGAGAGAACCTTAGGGTATGGGAATCCTTCTGTGGGCGGATGGGGCAAGTACGTCAGAGCTCATTTCATCAGTCAGTCTCGGCCTAAGAGAGGAAGGGTTTTCGAGCATGTGAACGCAGGCTCTGTGGAGAGCCTACAGAAGAAGAAGGGCGGGCGTGGCTGGGTCCACAAATTCTAGCTGTGACTTGGCCTTGCGTTTTTTGTCAGATCAGTCATGGTTGTGTGGGCTTCTTGGGAAAAGCATGAGTATGAGCGTTCTTGACTGCATGTATTTTGGAATTTGTGAATTGTTTGATACATTTTTGTGCGCAATGTGACGCTTTCGAAAGGTTGATATAAGCGTTTTGAGTTTCGTTATTCTCACCTTTTAGCTAGTGGGATGGGGAAAGGGATGGGGGATATCCGAGGGGATCTGGTGCAGCTTCGCAGTGTTCCTGCACGGAGTCGCGTTGATATTATGGCGAGCATTCTGGATGAGGTTCGGTTTTCTGCAGACGGCTTGAGGAAGACTAGACTCATGTACTGGTGCAATCTCAGTTTTAAGCAATTGAAGGTTTACTTGAAGCTTCTGTGCGATAAGAGGTTTCTTAAGGGCTTTGACGTAGATGTGGAAGGCCGGAAGGTTGAAGTTTATAGGATTACGGACGACGGCAGGTCTTTTCGCGCGCGCGCAAATTCGAGTTCGCCCAAGCGATGATGATGATAGTTGACCCGGTCGTACAGGAACAACTGGAAGATCATTCTTGATATACTGAGAAGTGGGTCAATTGGGGGTGTTAAGAAGACGCACATCATGTATAGGGCCAATTTGAATTATGTTTCCTTTAACAGACTTTTTCCCGTTTTGGTTGTGCAGGGTTACGTCGTTGAGGCAGGTGACCCTGAAGGTGGGGTTCTTTATCGCACGAGCGAGAAGGGGATGGCTCTCATCAGAGCATTGAGCGAAGTTGAGACGAAAGTTCCGCGGGAAAACCGTTTGCAGAAGTCTATTCCACTTTGCTGATGGAGATTTCCTTCAGCTTCGTATCTGCCCTTATTCCCAGCTCAACCGGCTTGTCCAAGAAGTTGGATATGACGATGTTCTGGATAGCAACTTGTCCTTCTGGAGGAAGGATAATTGAGCCGACGGCGGACTTTCTCCCTGCTGGTTGGCCTTTTTCCTCCAAGTCTAGGATCCATGAGCTGAGTTTTGCCTTGCTTGCTTTTTCGTTGTAGACGAGAATGCCAAGTTCTGAAAGCGTTTTTGCTTCATCTGTAACATTCTTAATTGAAGTCTGAAGTTTCTTAGCTATGTCCTTGAGGCTGTGCCAGCTTCCGTTATTGATTGTTTGGAGAATTTCTGCTGCAATCTGCATGTAGCGAGCTTTGGGGTTTTCAGTATTAAAAGATTAGGAAGAAATGTGCTGGTAGATTGTTAGGGTAAAGTTGTATGGTAAAATCGTTCCTAAGCCTTAAAAGTTGAACCCTTAGGTATCTGGTCTTGG
>Ga0209048_10000918_pt1 | contig 31166 bp, 30 predicted proteins | sample FrelakmetCRP12CR_FD_187146 | JGI IMG/M metagenome (GOLD analysis project Ga0209048, IMG submission 187146) | Freshwater lake sediment microbial communities from the University of Notre Dame, USA, for methane emissions studies - CRP12 CR (SPAdes)... | ecosystem: Environmental > Aquatic >...
AGCTTTTCGGGCTTGAACCAGATCCGCATCCCGTAGTCGGTGCCGCCGAACAGGTCCACCTGCGCGATCCCGGGAATGCGGAGCATCTGGTCGCGCAGGTTGATGCCGCAGTAGTTGATCAGGAAGTTGGCGTCGTACGCCTGCTCGGGCGAATAGACCGAGATCACCATCAGGATGCTCGGGCTCTGCTTCTTGACGGTGACGCCCTGCTGCGTGACTTCCTGCGGCAGGCGCGCCTGCGCCGACGAGACCCGGTTCTGCGTCAGGACGTTGGCGATGTCCTGGTCGGTGCCGACCTCGAAGTTGACGTCGAGCTGCATGCGTCCGTCGCTGGTGTTCGACGACTTCATGTAGATCAGGCGGTCGACGCCGTTGACCTCCTGCTCGATCGGCGTCGCCACCGACTGCTCGACTGCCTCGGCCGATGCACCGGGGTAGTTCGCGGTCACACGGATGTTCGGCGGCGCCAGGAACGGGTACTGTTCGACTGACAGCCCAGTGATCGTGATCGCTCCGAGCAGGACGGTCAGGATCGCGATGACGATCGCGACGATGGGCCTGCGGATGAAGAAGTCGGCCATGCGCTACTTCCCCTTAGCCTTCACGGCCGGCTTGGCCTCGGGCGCCTGCGCCTTCTCGTCCACCTTTGCAGGCGCCGCGCCGCTCGCCGGGGCTGCCGACGGATTGACCTTGGACCCCGGCCGGGCCTTCTGGATACCGTCCACGATCACGCGTTCACCCGGCTGCACGCCGTCGAGGACGATGAGCGACTCGCCCACGCTCTCCCCCGGCCTGATCGTGCGCAGCGCGACCATGTTGTCCGCGCCGACCACGAGCACGCTCTTGGCGCCCTGGATTTCCTGCACTGCGCGTTTGGGCACGAGGATTGCGTTCTCGGCCATCTCGACCGGTGCGCGCAAGCGCCCGAACTGCCCGGGGCGCAGAAGGCCATCCGGATTCGGGAACTCGGCGACCATCGAGAGCGTGCCGGTCTTCACGTCGACCGCCCGATCGACGATGACAACCTTGCCCTTGTGCGCAAAGACGCTGCCGTCGGCGAGGATCAGTTCGAGTACCGAGCTGCTCGTCGGCAACCCCTTCTTCTGGAACTGCGCCGCGAACTTGAGGTACTCGGCCTCGCTGATCGTCGCGTTCACTCGCATCGGGTCGACGCTCGAGACGGTATCGAGCAGCGTGGCCTCGCTCTTGCCGACGAGGTTGCCGGGGGCGACGAGTCGCTTGCCGATCAGGCCCGCGATGGGCGAGCGGATCGTGCAGTAGCTCAGGTTCAGTTCGGCGTCGACGACGCCGGCTTTTGCGGACGAGACTCCCGCTTTGGCAGCGAGCAGATTCGCGGCGGCGTTGTCGTAGTCCTGCTGCGGAACGGCCTTTCGCTCGGCCAGGGGCTTCAAGCGCCGCTCGTCGACTTCGGTCTTGCCGAGCCTCGCCATTGCGCCTTCGAGTTCGGCCTTGGCCTGCAGCAGCTTGGATTCGTATTCGCGCTTGTCGAGCGTGAACAGCAGCTGGTCCTTCTTGACCAGGGTGCCTTCGGTGAAGTGCTGCGCGTCGAGGTAGGCCTGCACCCGGGCGCGGATCTCCACCGTTTCCTTGGCGTCGGTCTGGGCCACGAATTCGCCGTAGATCGGCACCGTCTTGCGAACGACTTCGGCAACGAGCACTGCCGGGGGTGGCGGCGCTGCGGCTGCTTGCTTGGCCTTGTCGGCTTCCTTTTCGCCACCGCAGGCTGCGAGCGAGACGGCCAGACACACTGCGAGCGCCGCCGCCACCCTGGGCCGCGATCGGCCATTCGGGAACCACTGCAATACGGCCATCTCGATCTCCTGCTGGCGGGCTCCAAGGCCCATTTGTCGATTCGATACGTCAACCGCGATTCATCGGGCGAACCCTGTCATTCTCGCTCACGCCAAGGCTGTCACGCCGCTCTTCTCCTGCCGCCATCGGCGCGCAGGCGTGCCCGAAGAACCGTCGGTGACCGATAATTTCGCCGCGCGGCAGCGGTCGGGCAGAGCATGATGGAGCGATCGACATGAGCAGCATCTACGACCAGAACCTCGACCGGAATGCGGCCAACTTCGTCGCGCTGTCTCCCGTGAGCTTCGTCGAGCGAAGCGCCGAGGTGTTTGGCGACTTGCCTGCGGTCGTCCACGGCGCGAGACGCTACACCTGGGCCCAGACACGCGAGCGATCGGCGCGGCTCGCTACGGCACTGCGCGCGCTGGGTGTGGCGCGCAACAGCACCGTCAGCGTGATGCTGCACAACACGCCCGAAATGGTCGAGGCGCACTACGCGGTGCCGGCCTTGAACGCGGTGCTCAACACGCTCAATACGCGGCTCGACGCGCGCTTGCTCGCCTGGCAGATCGCGCACTGCGAAGCGCAGGTGCTCGTCACCGATCGCGAATTCGCGCCGACGATGCGCGAGGCGCTGCGCATCTTGAGAACCGAGCACGGCCGCAACCCGATCGTGATCGACGTCTGCGACGGCGAGTACACCGGGCCGGGAGCGACACTTGGCACGCACGAGTACGAGGTGCTGCTGGCGGCGCACGAGCCGCTCGCGATGCTTTGCGGGCCGCGCGACGAATGGGACGCGATCGCGGTGAGCTACACCTCGGGGACGACCGGCGACCCGAAGGGCGTCGTGACGCATCACCGCGGTGCCTACCTCAACGCGGTGTGCAACGCGGCGACGTGGACGATGCCGAACTTCCCCGTCTACCTCTGGACGCTGCCGATGTTCCATTGCAACGGCTGGTGCTTCCCGTGGACGGTGGCGATGCTCGCCGGCACGCACGTCTGCCTGCGCGGCGTCAACGCGGCCGCCATTCTCGACGCGATGCGCGAACACAACGTGGATCACTACTGCGCCGCGCCGATCGTGCACAACCTCTTGATTGCCGCACCCGCGGCGCAGCGCGCCGCCATCACGCAGAAAGTGCGCGCGATGGTCGCCGGCGCGGCGCCGCCGGCGGCGATGATCGAGGGCATGGCCGAGCTCGGCTTCGACCTCACGCACGTCTATGGACTGACCGAGGTCTATGGGCCGGCGGCGGTGGCCGTCAAGCGAGTGAGTTGGGGCCAACAGAGTCTGTCGGAGCAGGCGCGCCTGAACTCGCGCCAGGGCGTTCGCTACCCACTGCAGGAGGGCATGACGGTGATGAACCCGGCGATGATGACCGGGGTGCCGGCTGACGGCCAGACGATGGGCGAGATCATGTTCCGCGGCAACATCGTGATGAAGGGCTACCTGAAGAACCCCGCGGCCACTGCGAGCGCGTTCGACGGCGGCTGGTTCCACACCGGCGACCTCGCGGTGATGGAGAGCGACCGCTACGTGAAGATCAGGGACCGCAGCAAGGACATCATCATCTCCGGCGGCGAGAACATCAGCTCGCTCGAGGTCGAGGATGCGCTCTACCGCCACCCGGCGGTGCTGTCGTGCGCGGTGGTCGCCAAGCCGGACCCGAAGTGGGGCGAGGCGCCGCTCGCGTTCGTCGAATTGAAGCCCGGCGTGAGCGTCACCGCCGAAGAACTGGTGGCGCATTGCAAGAGCCTGCTCGCCGGCTACAAGGTGCCGCGCGAAGTGCGCTTCGAGGCTATCCCGAAGACCTCGACCGGCAAGATCCAGAAGTTCATGCTGCGTGACCTCGCCAAGTCGGCGAGCGCGATCGAATGAGGAGGCCCCGATGCCAATCGAACCCCATGTGCTGACCGAGCGCGACTCGCGCGGCGTCGTCACGCTGACGCTGAACCGCGCGGCGTCGTTCAACGCGCTCTCCGAAGCGATGATTGCCGCGCTGCACGCCGGGCTGGGCGCCGTCGGAAACGACGACAGCACGCGCGCCGTCGTGATCGCCGCTGCGGGCAAGGCGTTCTGCGCCGGGCACGACCTGAAGGAGATGCTCGCTGCGCCGTCGCTCGCCTATTACGAAGACCTCTTCGCCCGCTGCGCGCGGATGATGCTCGCCGTGCAGCGTCTCGCGGTGCCGGTGATCGCGCGCGTGCAGGGCATTGCGACCGCGGCCGGCTGCCAGCTGGTCGCGATGTGCGATCTGGCGGTGGCGAGCCGCGACGCGAAGTTCGCCGTCAGCGGCGTCAACCTTGGCTTGTTCTGCTCGACGCCGGGCGTCGCGCTCAGTCGCAATCTTTCGCGCAAGGCCGCGTTCGAGATGCTCGTCACCGGCGAGTTCATCAGCGCCGCGCAGGCGCTGGAAAAGGGCCTCGTCAACCGCGTCGCCGACGCTGACGCGCTCGACGCCGAAGTCGAGCGCCTCGTTGCCAGCATCGTTGCCAAGCCGCGCGTCGCGGTGGCGATGGGCAAGGCGCTGTTCTACCGCCAGCTCGAGACCGGCATCGCCGATGCGTACGACGATGCCGGGCGGACGATGGCGTGCAACATGATGGACGAGGCCGCGCTCGAAGGGGTGCAGGCGTTTACGGAAAAGCGGCCGCCGCGGTGGCGTTGACGACAGCGCTCGGGCTGCGCCCGGCCCGGGAGTCGGCCACGTCGTCGCGAAGCGCTTGCCGGACCGGTCGCAGACGCTTGTCGCGGCTACTGTTCTTCGTCGCTTCCGGCGGGCAGCCCGTAACTGGCCAGCAGCCAGCGCCACTTGGGCACGGCGTGAAAGCTTCGCGCGACGCCGGTGCTGTCGGGGACGGCCTCGCCGTGCCGCATCTCAAGCGTAATCGACTTGGACGCGTCCGTATTGGGCTTGCACGACCAGTTGCGCCCGCTCTGGATCGTGCACTCGCTGAACTTGGCTGACGGCTCGTTCGCGCCCACCGTCCAGAAGAGCACTTCGCCGCGAGCACGCAGAGCGCGGAAACGGTAGCGCTCACCCGCCACCAGCCGACCAGTGCAGTGCGCTGCCTGCCACACACCGTCCCTGCAATCAGCGGTGTAGATGGTTCGCTCGCCCTGCACCGTGACGAAGTCCGACGCCCAGGTGAAGAAAGCCAGCAAGCCGACGACCGCAAGAACGCCGAACCAGAATCGCATCGTGTCATCCCCACGCGCCGGCCGCGCCAGCCGCTGGCGCGGCGCGACGGCTCACGTCCCGTAGCTTCGCCGAAGGCGCCGCCTAGGTTCCAGTGTAGTTCGGCCCGCCGCCGCCCTCTGGCGCGACCCAGACGATGTTCTGGGTCGGGTCCTTGATGTCGCAGGTCTTGCAGTGCACGCAGTTCTGCGCGTTGATCTGCAGGCGGTCGGCGCCGTCCACCTGCACGAATTCGTACACACCGGCCGGACAGTACCTAGCCTCGGGGCCGGCGTAGCGGGCGAGGTTGATCGAAACCGGCACGGTGGCGTCCTTCAGCGTCAGGTGCCCCGGCTGGTTCTCCTCGTGGTTGGTGTTGGACAGGAAGACCGAGGAGGGCTTGTCGAAGGTGATCTTGCCGTCGGGCTTCGGGTAATCGATCGGCGTGCACTCGGCGGCAGGCCTGAGCTTTTGGTGGTCGGCCTGGCTCCGGTGCAGCGTCCACGGTGCCTTGCCGCGGAAGACGATCTGGTCGACGCCCCACAGCACCGCGCCGGGGAGCAGCCCCTTGTCCAGGTAGGGCTTGAAGTTGCGCGCGCGGTAGAGTTCGTCGTGCAGCCAGCTCTGTCCGTACTCAGCCGGATAGGCGCTGAGCTCGTCGTTCTGGCGCCCCGACATGATCGCGTCGTAGGCCGCGTCGGCGGCGAGCATGCCGCTCTTGATCGCAGCGTGCGAGCCCTTGATCCGAGGCGCGTTGAGAAAGCCCGCGTCGCAGCCGACCAGTGCGCCGCCGGGGAACGTGAGCTTGGGCAGGCTCTGCAGTCCGCTCGCGTTGATCGCCCGCGCACCGTAGGCGATGCGCTTGCCGCCTTCGAGGTAGGCGCGGATCGCGGGATGCGTCTTGTAGCGCTGGAACTCCTGGAACGGCTCCAGGTACGGATTCGTGTAGCCGAGGCCGACCACCAGCCCGAGCGAGACCTGATTGCCCTCGAAGTGGTACATGAAGCCGCCGCCGTAGGTGCTGTTGTCCAGCGGCCAGCCGGCGCTGTGCAGCACCAGTCCCGCCACATGCCTGGCCGGGTCGAGTTCCCACACTTCCTTGATGCCTATGCCCCAGGTCTGCGGGTCGCGGCCGGCGTCGAGCGCGAACTTGCCGATCACCTGCTTGCCGAGGTGGCCGCGCGCGCCTTCGGCCAACAGGGTGTACTTGGCGTGCAGTTCCATGCCGAGCTGGAAATTCGCACCGGGCTGGCCGTCTTTGGCGATCCCCATGTTGCCGGTGGCCACGCCCTTGACCGCGTCGCTGTCGTCGTACAGCACCTCGGCGGCGGCAAAGCCGGAAAAGATCTCGACCCCGAGGTTCTCCGCCTGCTTTGCCAGCCAGCGCACCACGTTGGCCAGGCTGACGATGTAGTAGCCGTCGTTGACGAAGCAGTCGGGCAGCAGCCAGTGCGGGTTGAGGATCGCGCGGCGTTCGGTGAGGAGGTAGAAACGGTCTTCGGTGACCTGGGTGTTGAGCGGCGCGCCGAGTTCCTTCCAGTCCGGGAACAGTTCGATCATCGCGCGCGGGTCCATGATCGCGCCCGAAAGGATGTGCGCTCCCGGCTCGGAGCCTTTCTCGAGCACGACGACCGAGATCTCCTTGCCCTGCGCCGCGGCGAGTTGCTTCACGCGGATCGCCGCCGCCAGGCCGCCGGGCCCCGCGCCGACGACGACGATGTCGTACTCCATCGCTTCGCGCGGGCCGTACTGGGCAAGGATCTCGGCGGGGGTCATGGTCGTCCTTGGGGAGGCGCCGGTCAGCGGTTGCGGGAGATTTTAAGGGCTGCGTCGCGCAGGGCGGCGCGGCTCTGGCGCGTGATATCGTGGCCGCGAGAATCAACCTTGGGAGGCCGCTTCATGAGCTACAGCATCGATCTTTCCGGACGTGTCGCGCTCGTCACCGGCGCGTCCAGCGGGCTCGGCATGCAGTTCGCGAAGACGCTCGCCGGTGCCGGTGCCGCGGTCGTGCTCGCCGCGCGCCGCGTCGAGCGCCTGAAGACGCTTCGCGCCGAGATCGAGGCCGCCGGCGGCGACGCCCACGTCGTCGGGCTCGACGTGACCGATCACGCGAGCATCAAGGCGGCGGTGGCGCACGCCGAGACCGAAGTCGGCACGATCGACATCCTGGTCAACAACTCGGGCGTGGGCTTGACGCAGAAGCTTGCCGACGTGATGCCGGCCGACTACGACCAGGTGATGAACACGAATACCAAGGGCGCGTTCTTCGTCGCGCAGGAAGTGGGCAAGCGCATGATCGCGCGCGCCAAAGGCGCGGCGCCGGGCACCTTCACCGGCGGGCGTATCGTCAACATCGCGTCGATGGCGGGGCTGCGCGTGCTCTCGCAGATCGGCGTCTACTGCATGAGCAAGGCAGCGGTGGTGCACATGACGCGCGCGATGGCGCTCGAGTGGGGCCGCTACGGCATCAACGTCAACGCGATCTGCCCCGGCTACATCGATACCGAGATCAACCATCACCACTGGGGCACCGAGCAGGGCCGCAAGCTTATCGAGTCGATGCCGCGCAGGCGCGTCGGCCAGCCGCAGGACCTGGACACGGCGCTGATGATGCTGTGCGCCAACGAGAGCCACTTCATCAACGGCGCGGTGATCCAGGCGGACGACGGGTTCGCGGTGTAGCCAGCCTATGAGCTTGCGTGCCCTCTCGCCGCTCGAAGCGCGCGTTCTCGGCGTGCTCGTCGAGAAGCAGCACACCGTCGCCGACAGCTACCCGCTGTCGCTCAATGCGCTCGTGCTCGGCTGCAACCAGAAGACGGCGCGCGACCCGGTGATCGCCGCGACCGAGGCCGAGGTGCTGGTGACGGTCGATGCGCTCAAGGCGCTCGCCCTCGTCGTCGAGGTCAGCGGCAGCCGGGTCAGCCGCTACGAGCACAACCTGAAGCGGGTGCTCGGCGTGCCCGACCAGTCGATCGCGATCCTCACGTTGCTGATGCTGCGTGGCCCGCAGACGGCGGCCGAACTGCGCGCCAATTGCGAGCGGCTGCACCGCTTCGCCGACATCTCGTCGGTCGAGGCATTCCTCGACGAACTGGCGGCGCGCGAGCCGGCGCTTGTCGCGAAGCTGCCGCGGGCGCCCGGAGCACGCGAGCAGCGCTGGGCACATCTGCTGTGCGGAGCGGTCGAGGTTGCCGCCAGCGCGATGCAGGCCGGGCGCGAGGACTTCGTCGCCTCAGGCGAGATCGCTGCGCTCAAGGCCGAGCAGGCGCGCATGGCGGCCGAGATCGCCGAACTGCGGGTGCTCGTTGGGCGCATCGCCGGTGAACTCGGCATCGCTTCGTAGCCCCGCGTGGAGGCGCCCATGCGCATCGATCTTCCCGAGAAGAAGAAACTGACCTACGAGATGGTGATCCCCATCCGCTGGGGCGACATGGACGCAATGGGCCACGTCAACAATACGCTCTACTTTCGCTACCTCGAGATCGTCCGCATCGAGTGGATGCATTCGGTCGGCGGCGCGTTCAAGCCCGGTGGCGTCGGGCCGGTGATCGTCAACGCGTTCTGCAACTTCATCCGCCAGCTCGAATACCCGGGGGACATCCTGGCCAAGCATTACGTCGCCAATCCGGGCCGAACGAGTTTCGACGCTTTCGTCACCCTGGAGCGAACCGACGAGCCCGGCGTGATCTGCGCCGAGGGCGGCGCGACGACGGTGTGGATCGACTACCCCGCGAAGCGCTCGGTACCTCTGCCCGACAAGCTGCGCGCGCTGTTCGATTGAGGCGGGGATGACGAACGGCGACAGCCAAGCCCGACGCTCCTGGGTGCGCGAGGCGATCCGCCGCATCGAGGCCGACTTCCAGCGCTCGAGCGACACGCACCTGATACCGGTGGCGTTGCCCGGCTTCCCCGGCATTGCGCTGTACCTGAAGGACGAGTCGAGCCACCCGACCGGCAGCCTCAAGCACCGGCTCGCGCGCAGCCTGTTCCTGCACGCGCTGTGCAACGGCTGGCTGCACGAGGGCAGGGCGGTGGTCGAGGCGTCGAGCGGATCGACGGCGATCAGCGAAGCGTATTTCGCGCGCCTGCTCGGGCTGCCCTTCATCGCCGTGATGCCGCGCGAAACGTCGGTCGAAAAGATCGAGGCGATCGAGTTTCAAGGCGGGCGTTGCCATCTCGTGGGCGGCGCCGCCGCGATCTACGCCGAGAGCGAGCGCCTCGCGGGCGAACTCGGCGGCCACTACATGGACCAGTTCACGCACGCCGAGCGAGCCACCGACTGGCGCGCCAACAACAACATCGCCGAAAGCATCTACGCGCAGATGCGCCGCGAGACGCACCCCTGCCCGGCATGGATCGTCGCCAGCGCAGGCACCGGCGGCACGTTGGCGACGATAGGGCGCTACGTGCACTATTGCCGCCACGACACCCGCGTCTGCGGTGTCGATGCCGAGCGCTCGGTGTTCTTTGACCACTACGTTGGCGGCGATGCGTCGCTGAGGATAGCCGAGGGCTCGCGCATTGAAGGTATTGGCAGGCCGCGCGTCGAAGCCTCGTTCGTCCCCGGAGTGCTCGACGCGATGGTCAAGGTGCCCGACGTCTGGAGCCTGGCGGCGATGCATTCGCTCAGCGTGCGCCTGCGCCGCCGCGTCGGCGGCTCGACCGGCACCAACCTCGTTGCCGCGCTCGCCTGTGCGCAAGCGATGATCGACCAGGGGCAGAGCGGCGCGATCGTCACGCTGCTGTGCGATGCCGGAGAGCGCTACCGCCACACCTACTTCGACGACGCCTGGCTGCAGGCGCAGGGCCTGGACTGCGGAGCCGAGAGCAATGCGATCCACGCGCTGATCGAGCGCGGCGAGTGGCCCGACGAGTTGCGCCGCACGTGGCGTTTGGCGGGGGACCTCGCCGGATCGACGGCCGCTCGCGCTCGAGCCTGACGTCTGCAGCGCGTCCGTCAACGCGGAATTGCTCGGCTTTCAGTCGAGCAGGCGCTTCTGCCCGGTCAGATGCTGGATCGCGGTGATGTCCTGGACGGTTTCCAGGCAGCCCAGATACTCGCCCTGCGCGCCACGCACCGCGAAGTATCGGATGTGAAGCTTCTTGCCGCCCATGTCGATCCAGAAATCCGCATCGCGGCGACGGTCGGCCTTGAAGTCGGCCAGAATCTGCTCGACCATGTGCACGCTCTTTTGCGGATGGCAGTTTTGCACCTTCAGCCCGATCACGCCGCGGCTGCGAGGAAAGATCTTGGCGCGACTCTCGTGGCTGAAATAGCGGACGCAGTCGCTCGCGTCGACGAAAGAGAGCTCGATCGGCAGCGAATTGAGGATCGCCGCGATGGCGCTCCTGTCGAGCGCTGCCGACAGATCCTCGAGCGTTTCCTCCGTGATCTCCAGGGCCAGTGCCCGGTACCTCTTTCGGGTGTCCGGCCCGAGCGAGGCTTCAATTTGCAGGAAGCCCTCGACGATGGCTGCGTCTTCATCTGGGCCGAACGCCCTCCTGCCCATCGGGTACAGGATGTCGTTCTCCTTCCAGTAGTGGTTCTTGAGCAGTTCACCGTATTCGAGGAAGACGCTCAGCATCTCAGAGCCGGCGGTGGAATCGCCGCCGGCAACGCGGTTGCCAAATTCGCAAAACGCTTCCAGCAATTGCTTGCTGCGCTCGTGCTCCATCAGCATCACGCCGAGTGGCCCGCCCTGGCCCGGTATTCCGGCGGCAGACAGGCGCGGGAACAGATGCTGCTCCTCCTTCTGGTTGTGGCACGCGTCGGCGAATTCGGAGAAGTAGCGAAGCGCCTTCTTCACCAGCGCCGCTTCAGGCGCCTTCTCGCGCCACGCCTTCTCGAGCGCGTCGATGACCCTCTCGGTCTGCTCGTGATCGGCAATGAGCAAGTCGGTCCATGTCTCTTGCATAGTTCTTCCCGCTGAACCCCATGAATTGAAGCCGACTCGATGCCGGACGATGCTCGTTGCCCACCGGCCACTCCGGGGCTGTTCAATGTTCCGGAGCCGAATCCCGCAGGCACGGCGGCCCGCATGATACGTGGGCGGATTCGTCGCTGGCGCCGATGACGGAAATCCGGTTCACGGCGTACCCCTGCGGCTGGCCGTCCGCGCAGCGCGCTCACTCAGCGCATTCGGGAAGTACAGCGCAGTGAGGCTCGGCGTGTGCACCGGAACGAATCCTTCGCGGCGCGGCGTCGGGCCGTCGAAGCGGCGCCAATCGCGCAGCCAGTAGATGTCGTCGCAGGTTTCGAGCAGGCCTATCGTCTCGCGGTCGCCGAGCAGCACGCCCTGCACGCGCAGCCCAAGCAGGGCCCTGGCTTCGTCGAGCCGCTGCAGCATCCCTTCGGTGCAGCCGAATTCGCCGTCGCTGACGAGCAGCAGGTCGGCGCTCTGCCAGCCCTGGTGCAGCACGAGTTCGACCACGCGAGCAAGCGGCGCCTGCAGGTCGGTCCCGCCGTCGAAGCTCTGCCCGATGAAGCCGAGCAGGTGGCGCAGGCCGTCGGGGCCGAGGTCGAGTTCGTGCTCGATCAGCTCGCCCGGTCCACCGAAGGCGATCAGCCTGCAGGCGCGCTGCTCGCGGTGGGCGACGCGCATCGCTTCGAGCACCACCGCCTTCGCCACGTCTTCGGGCCCGCCGTGCATCGAGCCCGAGGTGTCGACGCAGACCAGCATCGGCCCGCGCGCCAGCGGCTGCTCGTCCGGCGCCGCCGTCTGCGGCCGATGGCGGGACGATGGGTCGGGTACGGCTTCGAGCAGTACCGCTTCGCTGTCGTAGGTGAGCAGCCGGCTTTCGGCCAGGTGCGCGCGCCACAGCTTGTGCAGCACCGGGTGGCGGATCTGCAGTGCCTCGCTGCCGAGCATGCAGGCGATGCGGGCCGAGTGGTGGATGCCCTTGAGCTCGCCGGGCGCATCGGGCAGACGGGTTTCGCGCAGGGTCATCGGCAGCGCGTGCGCCGCGCCTGGCTTCGGCTGCGCCTGGCGCGTGGCCGGCACATCGGCGCGGTGCTCGGCGCGGCCGAGGCGGCGTATCACCTCGGTCAGGGGCTGCAGATGCGGCAGCAGCGTGCTGATTCGCTGCGCCTCGCGCCACTCGCGCGAACTCAAATGGCCGCGCAACTCGTCCTGGCGCATGTTCGGCAGGTCACCCAGACCCTGCAGCAGCGCGAGCAGTTCTTCCCAGCCGGCCTTCTCGAGCGACCACTCGTCGCGAAACTCGCTGGCCACCTTCGCGATGGCTTCGGTGCGACCAAGGCGCGGCAGATGATCGTTGATGCGGTCCAGGTGCCACAGCAACGCTCGCGTCAGCTGCAACGCCAGCGCGGGGCTGCCGCGGCACAGCGCCGGCAGGCCGAGCTCGCCGACCACCGAGCGCATCGGCGCGACAGCCTGCGCATCGCCGAAGTCCAGCGCCTCGGGGGGCAGCTTGCCCGCCTGCAGCGCAGCGAGCCACGGCGCAAGCTCGCCCAGGCGCCGCGCGCAATCGCCGGCGGCGGTGACGAGGGCGGGCAGCCAGAGCTCGCGCGGCAGTGCCTGCAGGCGCTCGTAGGGCGCATCGAGGTCGCGCATCGGGCCGATCGGTGCGCGGCTCAGGCGCTCAGCCTCACCGGCTGCGGCGGGTCGCTGGCCAGTCGATCATCCAGCGGCAGCGCGGCAAAGCCCTGCCGCGTGAGCTCGAGCCGGGCCACCAGCGAAGCCAGGAACTCCACCGTGTCGGTCTGCGCCTGGACCAGCGCGCTTGCGAGCAGCGGCGGCAGCCAGAGCCTGCCGCCGATGGCGCGTCGCGTCGCCTCGGCCTGCGCCTGCAGCGGCGCGAGATGCATCTGAGCGCGCGTCAGCACTTCGTCGACCTGTTCGAGGCGCGCTGCGCGGTGGGCCGGACTGTAGCGCTTGCGCAGGTGCGTTTCCAGCGTCGCGGTCACGATGCGCAACATGCCTTCCTCCTGCGCGCCGCCTATGCTGCGCGCCAGCGCGATCTTGCCGGCGCCGCCGTCGTCGGGATTGCTTTCAGCACTCTGCTCGATCTCGAGCTGGCGTTCGAACGCCTCGACCGCGCGCGTCAACCATGGCGCTTCCTGCGGCGCGGCGCCGGCCACTTTCCCGGCAAACCAATGCTGCAGCGACGCCACCTGCGCCGGGTGAGCCGCGATCGCGTAGGGCGCGAGCCAGAGGTCGAAGGCATCGACCGTCGTGCGGCCCTCGGTCAGCGCAGCGGTGCGCAGCAAGCCGACGAGCTGGCGCCAGCGGCGATCGGACACGACGACGCTGCTGTCCGCCGCGAACGCGCGCAACGACCGCAGGTGCTGCAGGACGTCGGGCGGCAGCGCGACAGCGTCGCGCTGCGACCGAAGCGCAATAAGTTCGTCGCGGGTGATCGGCTGCGCACTGCGCGCTGCGGCTTCGTCGGGTAGCGTCAGCAGTGCGGTGAACGACGCATCTCCGATCGCGGCGACCGGCACGCGCAGCAGGAAGCGGTCGTAGAAAGCGAGCAGCGCATCGTCGCCCGGCACCTCGTTGGTGGCGCCGATCACGCTGACGAGCGGCGTTCGCGCGCGGCCGGTTCCGTTGTCGAACTCGCGCTCGTTGAGCAGCGTGAGCAGCGCGTTCAGGATCGCCGAGTTGGCCTTGAACACCTCGTCGAGGAAGCCGATTCCGGCAGTGGGCAGGTAGCCGGCGGTGAGCCGCTCGTAGCGGTCGTCCTCGAGCGCCTTCAGCGACAGCGGGCCGAAAAGTTCCTCCGGCGTCGAGAAGCGCGTCAACAGGCGCTCGAAGTAAGACGCGTCGTCGAACGCGCGGTGCAGGCGGCGCGCGAGTTCGCTCTTTGCCGTTCCGGGCGGCCCGATCAGCAGCACGTGCTCGCCGGCCAGTGCCGCCAGCAGGCACAGCCGCACCGCAGCGCCGCGCTCGAGCAGGCCGTGTTCGAGCATGACGAGCAAGCGCTGAAGGCGCGCCGGCTCAAGGGTCGCGGCGGTGTTCATGGCGCCATTGTGGCGCGGTGGCGGTCGACCCGGCAGGCGAGAACCAGTCCACGGGGCCGAGCGCGGCGGTCGAACCCATGACGCGCGCGAGGCGGCAGCCCGCCCCGAAAGAACAAACCGTTGCACCGGTTCACAGGATTCAACGCGACTTCACCCGTAGGATTGGGCAGCCGCACAACCGCGGTGCTGAACCCGAACCGGAGGACCCAAGATGTCGTTCGTCATGTTCGCCGCCGGCTCGACCAGTGGTTCGCGTGTTCGCACGGTGTCTGTCCGCGCCTTGCTGTTGGGCAGCGGGTTTGTGGCGTTGGGTCTGTTGGCATCCGGCGTAGGGCTGGGTTATTGGTTGTCGGTGCAATCGGCGCTCGCTGCGCAGGAGCGCCCGCGTCTGGCGCTGCCTTTCGCCGTCGAACAGTTGGGTGCGCTCTCCGGCCGCCTGTTCAAACTCGAAAGCCAGGCCGGCCAGCTAAGTGAGCGCATCGGCGTGATGCAGGGCGCTGCGCCCAAGCCCGTGCTTCAGTCGAATGCCAAAGCGGCGGGCAGCGGCGGCCCGTGGCTGCCGCCGCGGCTGGCGCAGGAAGCGCTCGACGACCTCGGCGCGCTCGAAGCGCGGCTCGTTGCCGTCGAGCAGCGCATCGGCCTCGTCGCCGACGCCGCCACGCTGCGCAACCTTGCACTCATGCGCCTGCCCAGCCGTATGCCGATCGAGGGCGCCGAGCTGGGGTCGTCGTTCGGCAACCGGGACGATCCGTTCACCGGCCGACGCGCCTTTCACTCCGGGCTCGACTTCGCCGCGGGCCACGGCACCGAGATTCGCGCCGCGGCCGGTGGCACGGTGGTGTTCGCCGGCTTCAGGCCCGAATACGGCTGGGTCGTCGAGATCGAACACGGCAACGACCTGACCACCCGTTACGCGCATGCGTCGCGATTGCTGGTCAAGGTCGGCGCGATCGTCGCGCCGGGCGAACTGATCGCGGCGGTCGGCTCATCGGGCCGATCGACCGGCCCGCACCTGCATTTCGAAGTGCTGCGCCACGGCGAGGCCACCGACCCGCGGCTTTACCTGACCGGCCTGTGAGTGCCGGGGCCGCATGTCGAACCCATTCTGGCGTGCGGCCTCGAACAACCTTGCGCGCACGCGACTCGTGCTTTCACCAGGTCGCGCGCGCCGCGGCTGGCTCGTCTGGTGCGCGCTCATCGTTGCAGCGCTGCTGATTGGCGCTGCCGGCAGCCACCTTTATTGGCGCGGGCAGCTCGGGCCCTTGCAGAAGCAGGCGGCGGCACTGCAAGACCTGCCGCAGCTTCAGCACGCGCTGGAGCAATCGCGCCTGGAGGTGCGCGTGTCAGAAGCGCGCAGCGCCGAGCTGGAGCGCCAGATCGATGCGCTGAATCAGCGCCTGCGTGAATGCCAGGACGACCTTGCGTTCTACCGCAAGGCGCGCGACGGCAAACGCTAGTGCAGTGTTTCACGCTGTTCAGCACATGAAGCCGCGTCTTTTCCCCCGTAGCGGCGTCGCAAATCCTCGCAATACCACTGGGTATTGCTGCGGCTTGCGCCTTGCCACGAGGGCAAGTCCATCGGCATTCTTAAGTCCCTCACTGCGTGAAACACCGCACTAGCGCGGCAACCCGGAGATCGACACCCATGTTTGCGAAACGAAAGAAGCGCCCGTTCATCGAAGTGACCAAGCTGTCCAGCCTGATCGCCGAAGACGTCGAGATCACCGGCGACCTGTGCTTTGTCAGCGGCATCCGGATTGACGGCCGCGTCAAGGGCAACGTGATTGGGCGCGCGGTCGACGCTCAGACTCGCGCGCTGCTCGTGTTGTCGGACAAGGGCCAGATCGAGGGCAGCGTCAACTGCGGCGACGCGGTGATCAACGGTAGCGTCGTCGGCGACCTGATCGTCGAACACTTTCTCGAGCTGCAGTCGAACGCGCGCGTCAACGGAACGATTCGCTATGAACACCTGCAGATGGACGTGGGCGCCACGGTTCATGGGCAGTTGGTCAAGACCGACGCGCCCGGCGCGGCCGACAACGTGGTGGAACTGGAAGTAAACAAGGTGGGCGTCGCCGAACGACGCTGAGTGCAGTCAACCGGAGCGCGTCGGTGTGCTGTCGGCCGAGGGCTCGAAGGCGCTGGCCGAGCACAGCACGTCCGCCAGCCCCTGGACCGGAAACGCCGGCACCGCCGCCTCGACCATCGTCATCGAACTGCACACATGAACCTCGAAGCCGCGCAGGTCGGCGAAGTCAGTGAGTGTCGCCTCGTGCACCAGCCCTGAACTGCCGGCCCCGCCTTCACCCGCGCGCGACAGCGCGGGCGCGAAGTGCAAGTCCGCATGCTCGCGCTTCCAGGTTTGCCCAAATTCGAGCGCGTACAGATCGGCGAGCTGACGCACGCCCCAGCAGAGCTACATCGGCCGCGCCAGGCAGCGCGCGAACGCGTCTTCGACGATGCTTTTGATCGGTGCGAAACCCGTGGCACTCGAAGCCGGACTTGATCCTGTCTTGCCCGGCGATGCGCGCACTTGCTGCTGCACCGGTGTTGGCCGGAGGTTCGGACACAAGCTCAATCGCATCGTGGTCGATCACCGGCTCTATGCCACCTCGGCGAGGACCTTGATCGCCATCATCGAAACTCTCGACCACGAGTTCGAGCGAGTCATGCTGGTGGGCTACAACCAGGGACCGGCCGACCTGGCGCGGCACTCTTCCAACGAGCTCATCGGCATGCCTGCCTTCGCGCTGCGCACATTCGACAACATCGGCGTGCAGCACGGCCTGGCGGCGCTCAATGCCGGGGCCATCACGACGACGCAGTTCCTCGATCTGAACCGGTACATCGGCGGCTACGACCAGGACGAAAAGTACATTCCGCAGCGCACCGTCGGCGACGCCGGCGCGATCAGGCGCGCGTGCAGCACGCGGGCCTGAACCTGGGCAGCCAGGGCGGGCTGTCGTCGATACCCGTCGTCGACTTCACAGGCATCTACGGCGAGACCTCGACGAACTACCACCTGCAGTGGGAGCACTTCGCGACGCGCGAGCAGCCGCTCACGGACGGAGGAGCAGACCACCCGGCATGCTGGCAACAGCAGTGCCTCGCTCTACGCCGACAGCAGCCGCTTGACCAGTTCGGGCGTCGTCGCAGCGGCGTACTTGCGCATCAGCCTCGCCCGGTAGACATCTACGGTGCGCGGGCTGATCGCAAGGCGCCTGCCGATCAGCTTGCTCGTCAGGCCGTCGATCAGCAGCGCCGCGATCTCACGTTCGCGCGGCGTCAGTTCGACGCGGAGTTGTCGGCGCGATGACAGGTCTTCGAAGCTCCAGATGCCTTCGGCGTGCGGATGCAGCGGGTCGAGTGCGCGCCCGGCGACGCGGCACCAGAACAGCTCGCCGGCGCCAGCCATGGCGGTCGAGCCGACACGGCGCATCACGCGCTCGTCCGCATACCAGCCGCTGGCGTCCAGGCTCGCGACGATGCGCTGGCCGGTGCGCTCGAACTCCGCGTGCGTCGGGTAGAGCAGTTCGAAGCTCTGCCCGGCGAGCGCTTCGCGCGTCGCGCCGAATATCGCCAGCAGGTGCCGATTGCAGTCGAGCATCAGCCGGTTGCGCGACAGCACGAGGCCAACCGGGGCGAGGTCGAACGCGCCGCGGTAGTCCAGCGCTCCCGCGGGGTGGGAATCGGTCACGCTTGTCGCCGGTCAGTCCTTAGGCGATTCTACGTAACGACTACGTAACGCATTACGTTGTACGCTTCGCTCTCGAAGCAATCGCTGGAGACCGAGGATGAAGAAGGTGTACCCGAGTGCGGCCGCGGCCTTGCGCGGCATCGTCAGGGACGGCCAGTTGCTCGCCGTCGGGGGTTTCGGCCTGTGCGGAATTCCGGAGGCACTGATCGGCGCGCTTCGCGACAGCGGCGTCAAGAACCTGACCGTGATCTCGAACAACGCCGGCGTCGATGGCTTCGGCCTCGGCCAGCTGCTGGAGACGAGGCAGATCAAGAAGATGATCTCGAGCTACGTCGGCGAGAACAAGGAGTTCGAACGTCAGTTCCTGGCGGGCGAGCTCGAGCTCGAATTCACGCCGCAGGGCACGCTGGCGGAGAAGCTGCGCGCCGGCGGTGCCGGCATCCCGGCTTTTTTCACCCGCACCGGCTTTGGCACGCTCGTCGCCGAGGGCAAGGAAACGCGCGAATTCGACGGCCACATGTACGTGATGGAGCGCGCGCTCGTGCCGGAAGTCTCGCTCGTCAAGGCGTGGAAGGCGGACCAGAGCGGCAACCTGATCTTCCGCCGCACCGCGCGCAACTTCAATCCGGCGGCCGCGATGGCGGGGCAGATCACAGTGGTCGAGGTCGAACAGATCGTCGAGACCGGCACCTTCGATCCCGACGCCGTACACCTGCCCGGCATCTACGTGCACCGCATCGTGCTCAACGCACACCCCGAGAAGCGGATCGAGAAGCTCACGCTGGCCGACAAGCCTGCGGTCTAGCCCGGCGCACTGGGCACCGGTGCCGAAGGGCAACGGCTCTTCAATTCACTTTAGGAGGCCCATCATGGCCTGGACCCACAGCGAAATGGCGGCACGCGCCGCCAAGGAATTGCAGGACGGCTTCTACGTCAACCTCGGCATAGGGTTGCCGACTCTGGTGGCCAATTTCGTCGCGCCGGACATCGAGGTCTGGCTGCAGAGCGAGAACGGCATGCTCGGCATCGGCCCGTTCCCGACCGCGGACGAGGTCGACGCCGACCTCATCAATGCCGGCAAGCAGACGGTGACGACGATCCCCGGCTCGAGCATCTTCGGCTCGCACGACAGCTTCGCGATGATCCGCGGCGGCAAGGTCAACCTGAGCATCCTTGGCGCGATGCAGGTCAGCGAGAAGGGCGACCTCGCCAACTGGATGATCCCGGGCAAGATGGTCAAGGGCATGGGCGGCGCGATGGACCTGGTCGGTGGCGTCAAGAGCGTGGTCGTGCTGATGGAGCACGTCGCGAAGAAGAAGGACGGCGGCATCGACCTCAAGATCCTGCCGCACTGCACGCTGCCGCTGACGGGCGTTGGCGTCGTCGACCGCATCATCACCGACCTTGCGGTGCTCGACGTGACGCCGCACGGATTGAAGGTGGTCGAGATGGCACCCGGCGTCACGCGCGGCGAACTCCAAGCCAAGACCGGGGTGTCGCTGCAGTGAGCCGGATCACCGCGCAGGCACGCCGCTCGCGGCGGCGGCGGGCGCTCAGCGCCTGCGGGCGGTGGCTCGCGCGGCCTCGCCGACGATGCCGGGCCCGCGGTAGATGAGCCCGGTGTAGATCTGCACGAGGTCGGCGCCGACAGACATCTTGGCCATTGCGTCTGGGCCGCTCATCACGCCGCCGACGCCGATGATCGGAAAGTGCTTGCCGAGCGCGGCGCGCAACTGGCCGATCACGCGGTTGCTCGCTTCGAACAAAGGGCGGCCGCTGAGGCCACCAGTCTCCTGCGCATGCGGCAAACCCCGGACAGCCTCGCGCGCCAGCGTGGTATTGGTCGCGACCACGCCGTCGATGTGGTTGCGCTGAAGCGTCTGCGCGAGCCGTGCGATCTGTTCATCGTCGAGGTCGGGTGCGATCTTGACGAACATGGGCACGCTGCGGCGGTGCAGTTTCTTAAGCTCGAGCCGGCGCGACTGCAACGCACCAAGCAGCGCGTCGAGCGCCGCGTCGTCCTGCAAGGTACGCAGGTTCTTCGTGTTCGGGCTCGAGATGTTGACCACCACGTAGTCGGCATGCGGGTACACGCCGGCCAGGCAGGCGAGATAGTCGTCCGCCGCACGCTCGATCGGCGTCGAGGCGTTCTTGCCGATGTTCAGGCCGAGGATTCCGCCGCCCGCGCGGAAACTGCTGGCGCGCGTGATGTTGGCGAGGAAGGCCGGCAAGCCCTCGTTGTTGAAACCCATGCGGTTGATCAGCGCTTCGGCCTGCGGCAGGCGGAACATTCGCGGCCTGGGATTGCCGGGTTGCGCCTTGGGCGTGACGGTGCCGACCTCGATGAAGCCGAAGCCCATCGCTCCGAGGCCGTCGATGCAACGGCCGTTCTTGTCGAGCCCGGCAGCGAGGCCGATCCGATTCGGGAAGCGCAGCCCGGCGATCGTGACCGGATCGTCGACGCGCGGCTCTGCGATTGCGCGAAGGAGCGGCGTGTGCTGGACTCTCGCGATGGCGGCCAGCGTCAGGTCGTGCGCGTGCTCGGGGTCGAGTCCGAACAGGAAGGGTCGGGTGAGGGCGTAGGGGATGAGGGCCATGAAGTGCGCGGCGGATAATCTGATCCATTGTCTCAAACGGACTTGGCGCGATGACACAGGACGAGCTCAAGGCTCTGGCTGGCGAGGCTGCGCTTGCCTATCTGAATCCGGGCAGCGTGATCGGCGTGGGCACTGGCTCGACGGTGAACTTCTTCATCGAATCACTGGGCCGGATGAAGGACGGCGTTGCCGGCGCGGTGTCGAGTTCCGAGCAGAGCAGCCAGCGGCTGCGCGAACGCGGCATCCGGGTGCTCGACGCCAACGATGTCGAGTCGCTTGCGCTCTATGTCGACGGCGCCGACGAGATCGACGCTGGTGGCTGCATGATCAAGGGCGGAGGCGGCGCGCTGACGCGAGAGAAGATCGTCGCCGACCTCGCCGAGCGCTTCATCTGCATCGCTGACGAGTCCAAGCTGGTGCCGACGCTGGGCCGCTATCCGCTGCCGGTGGAAGTGATTCCGATGGCGCGCGCATTGGTCGCGCGGCGGTTGCGTGCGCTCGGTGGCGAGCCCGTGCTGCGCGAGGGTTTCGTGACCGACAACGGCTGCATTATCCTCGACGTGCATGGTCTTTCGATCACCGACCCGGTCGCGATGGAGCACGAACTGAGTCTCTGGCCAGGGGTCGTGACGAGCGGCGTTTTCGCGCGCAACCGTGCCAGCATCTGCCTGCTCGGCACGCCCCGCGGCGTGCGCACTCTCACGTTCTGAAGCGCACGATCGGCGGCGCCTTCGAGGCCGCGCAAAAACAGCGTAACCTTACGGAATCGACATTCAACGCCAACCCAGGACACCAGGCCCATGGCAAAACCCAACTACTCGTTTGAAAAGCGCCAGCGCGAGCGACTGAAGAAGCAGAAGAAGGAAGAAAAGCTGGCCCAGCGCAAGGCAGGGTCGAACAAGCCCGAAGAAGCGCCTTCAGACGAGCAGGCGGGCGAAGCCGCGGTACCAGGTGGCCTGGAGCCGGTACAACGCGGGCCGGCCTAGGGGGCTGTTGCTCGGCGCGCTACGCGCGACACGAAGCGCCCCGCATCGACGGCGTCGAGCAGACTCGCCTCGAGTGGACAAGGTGCGCCGCTGATGACAGACGCGAGACTCTGCGCACCTAGCGCAGCCCAGGTGATGCCGCGCGACGCCAGCGCGGTGAACACATACAGGCCCGCAGCCCGCGGCACGAAGCGCGGCTGATCCAGGCGCAGCCCGGGCCGCAGGAGTGCTTGCACGTCAGGCACGGCGCCGATCAGCGGCAGCTTGTCGTCGGCAACGCAGCGCCAACCCACGCGACCGGCGAGCGTACTCGCGGCTGCGTCCGGCGCGCTACCGGTAAGCCGCGCAAGGTGTGCCAGGTTGCGGTCGTGGTCGCGCAGCCTGAGTGCCGGATCGCCGTCGTCGCGGTCTGCGGTCGCGCCGCACAGCGCCATGCCGCCCGGCAGTTCGGGCAGCACGTAGCCGTTGCCGGTGACGGGCAGCAGCGGAAGGCGAAGCCCCGGCGTCGATGCGGGCAGCTCGGTCGTCTGCCCGCGCACGCAGTGCAGCGGCCAGTCGACGGCGCCTCCGACCAATCGCAGTGCGTCGAAGGCGTTCGCGAGCACGACGACTGCCGCTTCGGCGAGGACCGAACCGCTGGCATCGAGCGACTGCCAACGGTCGTCGTGGCGGCGCAGTTCGGCGATCGGCGTTCCACGGCGCAGCACGGTGTCGGTGCCGGCGCGCCTGAGCAGGCTCGCGGTCAGCGCCGGCGCCTGTACCCAGCCGCCGCCGGGATAGAACCACGCGGGCGCGGTCAGCGGCAGTCCGCTCATGCGGCTGGCCTGAGCCCCCGCAAGCGCCTGCACGTAGTCCGCCGGCAGGCCGAGCGCGTCGAGTTGTGCCTGCATGGCCTCGTTCGTGCCGTCGCGCTCGATCCGCAGCACGCCGGCGACCTGCCCGTCGATGCCCGGCCGTTCGACCGCGGCGCACACGACGTGCTGAGCCTGCAGGGCGGCAGCGCGGTTGAACCGGGCATGCGTGCCGTCCTGGGGGTTGACGATGCCGTGGAAGACGCCGGCGCGGCGGCCGGGCGGGTCGGAGGTGACGATCGGCAGGCACTCAAGCAGTGTGCTGCGCCAGCCTTGCGCGGCGAGCGCCCACGCGACAGCGCAGCCGGCGATGCCGGCGCCGACGATGAGCGCGTGGCGTTCGGCCGGTGATGCCGCGGCGAGACGCGACGGCGCGCGCCGCGGCGCAAAGCGTGGCGCGAAGCGGGCCAGCGTGATCTCGCGTTTGCCGCCGCTTCCGGGTTCGCGCCGGACCTCGAATCCGGCCGTCGCAAGACCGGACTGCACCGAACGCGCGACGCTCCAGGTCGCTGCAGTGGCGCCGTCCGCGGCGAGGCGCCCGATCGCGCGCAGCACGCGGGGTTGCCACATCGCCGGGTTGCGATCGGGCGCGAAGCCGTCGAGGAAGAACGCATCGACCGACGCCACGATCTCGGGCAGCCAGTCCGCCACGTCGCCAAACGCGAGCAGCAGCTGAACGCGCCCGGCGTCGAAGTGCAGCGAGTGCAGGTTGGGCGTGAGCGAGGGCCACTGCCGAATCAACTCGCCGGCAAGCGCGGGCAGGCGCGAGGCAGAGTGGGCGCGGACCAGGTCGGCGCGAGAAAGCGGGTGCTTCTCGATCGAGATGAAGTGCAGCCTGTCGCAGCGGCGTGGATCAGCGCGCCAGGCGTCCCAGGTGGTGAGGAAGTTGTTGCCGAGGCCGAACCCCGTCTCCAGCACGACGAAGCGCTCGCGTTCGCGCCAGCGCTCGGGCAACCCGTTTCCTTTCAGGAAGACGTGCCTGGCCTGTCCGAACGCGCCGCTGCGCGGGTGGTAACGGTCGTTGTACCGGCTCGAGAACGGGACGCCGTCGGCGTCGTAGTCGAGTGTTGCGGCGACCACCGGTGCCGTCTTCATGCGGTCACCGGCGCGTCGCGGCTTGCGCCCTTGCCTGCAACATCGCGCCGCTGTGCCGATGGCTTCTGTCCTCTCGAGCGCTTCATCGCGTGCGGCGTCGCGTTAGAACATCGTTGCGTAACGCTCCAGCTCCCAGTCACTCACGTGGCGAGCGTGCTCGACGTGCTCGGCGCGCTTGAGGCAGACGAATTCGCGCTGCAGCGTCTCGCCGAGCGCGGCCTGCATCACCGAATCGGCTTCGAGCGCATCGACCGCTTCGCCCAGCGACTGCGGCAGCAGCGCGATGCCACGCGCCTTGATTTCGGCAAGCGACAGCTCGAACAGGTCTTCGGTGCACGGCGGGCCCGGGTCGAGGCGGCGCTCGATGCCGTCCAGGCCGGCAGCGATCAGCGCTGCGGTGGCGAGGTACGGGTTCGCGCTCGCGTCGGGCAGCCGCCACTCGAAACGGCCCGGTAGCGTCCGCACGAGCGCGGTGCGGTTGTTCGGCCCGTGCGCCACGTAGGCCGGGGCCCAGCTCGTGCCCGACAGCGTCTCGCCGACGACGAGCCGCTTGTACGAGTTCACGGTCGGCGCCGCGAGCGCGCACAGTGCCGCGCTGTGCCGCAGTACGCCGGCGATGAAGTGATTCGCCAGCGTGGAGACGCCGCCCGCAGAGTCGCCGGCTGCGTCGTGGAACAGGCAGCGCATGTTCTCGCCCGCGCCCTCCCACAGCGACACGTGCATGTGCATGCCGCTGCCGGGCTGGTTGGCGAACGGCTTGGGCATCATCGAGAACAGCATGCCGTGTTCTTCTGCGAGCGCCTGCGCGGCGAGCTTGAACAGCATCAGGTTGTCGGCGCTCGCCAGCGCTTCGGCGTGCTGGAAGTTGATCTCGAACTGGCCGTGCGCGTCTTCGTGGTCGACCTGGAACACGTCGAGGCCGCAGGCGACGAGCCCCGAGGTCAGGCGGGACAGGAACTCGCTCTGGCGCGGCAGACTTTGCAGGTCGTACGATGGCTTGTCGAGGCGGTCGCTCGCGTCGGCTGGCGCAAAACCGCCGGTGGTCCGGCGCAGCAGGAAGAACTCGGGCTCGATGCCGGTGTGCAGCGTCCAGCCGCGCTCGGCCAGGCGCGCCACCTGCCGCCTGAGGACCTGTCGCGGGCAGGCGTCGAACGGTTCGCCGGCGACGTAGCCGTCACACACGATTCGCGCGTAGCCCGGCATCCAGGGCAGTGGCCGCGCCGTGCTCGCGAGGCCGCGCCCGTAGTATTCGGCGCGCGCTCCCATTCGGGGCAGGCCGGTGCCGGCGATAGAGGGCCCGGAGAAGCCCACGCCTTCGGTTAGCAACTCGTCCAGGTGCGCCAGTGGCACCCACTTGCCCTTGGCGACGCCGTGGATGTCGGTGAACTGCGCGATCAGCGTGTGAACGCCCTTCGCCGCCAGCGCCTCCTTGATATTCTTCACATGGCCGCCGCGGCGCGCACGGATGCCTTCAGGATGCTCATCGCCTCGACGAACACGTTGTCCTGGATCGTCAGCGGGAACAGGAAGCGGATCACGTTGGCGTTGACCCCGCACGAGAGCAGGATCAAGCCGCGCTGCAGCGCCTCGGCCTGCACGCGCTTGGTCATGTCGACATCGGGTTCGCTGCTGCCGGCGCGGTTGAACTCGACCGCGACCATCGCGCCTGGGCCGCGGATGTCGGCGATCTGCGGCACTTCGCTGCGCAGGCCTTGCAGCACCGCCTTGAGCTGGTCGCCAAGCGCCTGCCCGCGTTCGGGCAGGCGCTCTTCGGCCATCACGTCGATCACCGCGTGCGCCGCGGCGATTGCCAGCGGGTTGCCGGCGTAGGTGCCGCCGAGGCCACCGGGCGCTGGGGCGTCCATGATCTCGGCCTTGCCCGTCACCGCCGACAGCGGCAGGCCGGCGGCGAGCGACTTGGCGATGCACATCACGTCAGGCACGACGCCGAACTCCTCTTCGAAGCGCTGCATCGCGAACATCCGCCCGGTGCGGCCAAAGCCCGTCTGGATCTCGTCGGCGATCAGCACGATGCCGTGCTCGTCGCACAGTTCGCGCAGCCACTTGACGGCCGCGCCCTGGACGACGTTGAAGCCGCCTTCGCCCTGCACCGGCTCGAACACGATCGCCGCGACGCGGCCCGGTTCGATGTCGGCCTTGAAGATGTGCTGCAGCGCTTTCTTCGTGTCGTCGAGCTTGCTGCCTTCGGCGGGGAAGGGCGCGTGGTAGATCTCCGGCGGGAACGGCCCGAAGCCCGCCTTGTAGGGCTGCACCTTGCCGGTCAGCGACACCGCGAACAGGCTGCGGCCATGAAAGGCGCCGGAGAACGCGATCACGCCTGAGCGCTTGGTGTAGGAGCGCGCGATCTTGATCGCGTTCTCGATCGCCTCGGCGCCGGTGGAAAAGAGCGCCGTCTTCTTGGCGTGGCTGCCCGGCGTCATCGCGTTGAGCTTCTCGGCCAGCGCGACGTAGCCCTCGTAGGGAACGACCTGGTAGCAGGTGTGCGTGAAGCGCCGCAACTGGGCCTCGATGGCGGCAATGATCTTCGGGTGGCGGTGGCCGGTGTTCATCACCGCGATGCCGCCGGCGAAGTCGATGAAGCGCCTGCCCTCGATGTCCCACAGCTCGGCGTTTTCGGCGCGGTCGGCGAAGAAGCTGCCCATTACACCGACGCCCCGTGGCGTCGCGGCGGCCTTGCGGGCCATCAGTTGTTCATTGAGGGAATGGTTCATGGTGAATCTCCAGTCAGATCTTGCTCATTCGGCTGCCTCCGAACGATTCGTGCAATGCTAAGCGCGCGCGGGGTCGGCAGCCCGCCGCATACGCTCGCTTTGATCCCGGGGCCCCTCTTCCGTGGCTCATGCGGCGTCGATGCGCACCCACGTGGTCTTGAGTTCGGTGTACTTGTCGAACGCATGGAGCGACTTGTCGCGCCCGTTGCCGCTTTGCTTGAAGCCGCCGAAGGGCACGGTGATGTCGTCCTCGTCGTACTGGTTCACGTGCACGGTGCCGGCGCGCAAGGCGCGTGCGACGCGGTGGGCGCGGTTGATGTTGTCGCTCCAGACGCTGGCCTGCAGGCCATAGCTCGAATCGTTGGCCATCGCGACGGCCTCGGCCTCGGTCTTGAAGCGGATCACGCTCAGCACCGGGCCGAAGATCTCCTCGCGCGCGATCTTCATCTGGTTCGTCACGCCGTCGAACACCGTCGGCTCGACGAAGAAGCCGCCCGTCTCGGCGCGAACCTGCTTGCCTCCCGTCAGGATCTTCGCGCCTTCGCCGCGGCCGGATTCGATATAGCCGAGCACGGTGCGAAGTTGCGTCGCGTCGACGATCGCGCCCATCTCGGCGCTGCCCGACAGCGGATCGCCCGGCGCGTACTTGGGCGCCTCGGCGGCGAGCGCGGCAAGGAACTCGTCGGCCACGCTCTCGTGCACGAAGGCGCGCGACGGCGCGTTGCAGCTTTCGCCCTGGTTGAAGAACATGCTGCCGGCGACGGCCTTGGCGGCGCGTGCGGTGCCGGCGTAGTCTTCGAACACCACGAACGCCGACTTGCCGCCGAGTTCGTTGTAGATGCGCTTCAAGTTGCTACGGCCCGCGTACTCGAGCATCTTGCGGCCGACGCGCGTGCTGCCGGTGAAGCCGACCGCGTCGACGTCCATGTGCAGCGCGAGCGCCTCGCCGGCCTCGTGGCCGTAACCGGGGACGACGTTGAAGACGCCTTCGGGCAGGCCGGCCTCGACCGCGATCTCGGCCAGGCGAAGCGCCGTGAGCGGCGACTTCTCGCTCGGCTTGAGTACGACGCTGTTGCCCGCGGCGAGCGCCGGGCCGAGCTTCCACGCGGCCATGATCATCGGGTAGTTCCACGGCACGATGGCGCCGACGACGCCCATCGCCTCGCGCGTGATCAGCGCCAGCGCCGTGTGGGCGGTCGGCGCGATCTCGTCGTAGATCTTGTCGACGGCCTCGGCGTACCAGGCGATGCAGCGTGCCGTTGCACCGACGTCGACGGCGAGGCTGTACTGGATCGGCTTGCCCATGTCCAGCGTCTCGAGCAGCGCGAGTTCGTCGCGCGCGGCGAGGATGCCGTCGGCGAAGCGCTGCAGGATCCTTTTGCGCGCGGCAGGAGCCTTCCTCGCCCAGCGGCCGTCTTCGAAGGCGCGCCGTGCCGACGCGACGGCAGCGTCGATGTCGGCCGCGCGGCCGCGTGCAACCGGGCCGAGGTTGCGGCCGTCGATCGGCGACAGGCAGTCGAAGGTCTCGCCGGCGGCAGCCGCAAGGCGCTTGCCGCCGATGAACATGCGGCCGTCGGCGTGCAGCGCCGCGGCGGCAATGTGCCAGTCGGGTTTGGGAGCATTCACGATATCGATTCCTTGAGATTCATGATCGCATAGTGCTTGCGCACGCGAGTCAGGTTGTGCCAGACGCCTTCGAAGCCGCTCGGAACGACGAAGGCATCGCCGGGCTTGAACCGGCGCATCACGCCGGCGGCATCCGTCAGCAGCACCTCGCCTTCGAGCAGCACGCAGAATTCCTCTTCGTGCGGGCCGTAAACGATGCGCCAGCGGCCTGCGCCCGCCTCCCACAGTCCAGCGAAGAACTGGCCGCTGCGGTCGGTATAGACGTTCCAGGCGATCGGCGCGGGCTCGCCCTCGAGCAGCCGATCCGGCCGCACTGGCGCGGCTTCGCCGGCGCCTTGCTTCACGAGCAGCAAGGCGGCGGGCGTTGCGGGCGGGTTCATCGCGTCACGCTGCCCGCCGGCCGTGCGGGCCGGCGGGCAGGTTCCAGATTCAGAAGCCGACCACAACCGCGGCGCCGAAGATGCTGTTGTTCTTGCGGAAGCTGTTGTCGCTGACGTAGTTGAACACATTCAGGTTCGACCAGTCGTAGCGGTACTCGGCCTTGAAGGTCGTGTATTGGTTGAACAGGTAGTTCATGCCGACCGATAACGCGTACCGGTTGGCGCCCTTGTTCGGGTCGCCGATCACCCAGCCACCGGCGCCACCGTTGGCGGTGCCGTCGTAGATGGAGCCCGGGCCGATGCCGTTCTTCGAGTCCGAACCGTAGCCGAGCAGGCCGCCGCCGTTCTTGCTGTTGTCGATGTAGTCGAAGCGCGCGACGCCTTCGAGGCGAGGCATGAACTTGTAGGCGGCGAGCGCCGAGAGCCCGTACCAGGACGAGTCGCGAGCCGCGCCGGTCGTCGGGTCGACGCTGGCCGCCGCCTGTTTCTGCATTCCGTAGGACAACTGGCCCTGCAGCGTCCAGTCGCCGCGAATGAAGTAGGTGTCGAACTCGATCAAGCCGAGGCGCGTGTTTGCCGGCACGCCCGCTACCGGCGTCGTGGCGCTCGGGCCGTTCACGATGTTCGGCGCGTCGCCGTAGACGCCGGCCATGCCGAAGCCGTCGTACTCGCCCTTGGAGTAGTCGACGCGCAAGGCGATGACTGAGCCCTTGCTGCCCGATGGGTTGTTGTTCGAGTTCAGCTGCGCGAGCATCGCCTTCGTCTCCCACTTGCCGCTGGTGATGTCGAAGCCGGCGCCGATGTAGCCCGTTGGCTCGGTGAAGTCGAACAGCATGTTGTGCGTGATCAGCTTGTTCTGCATCGGCTGCAGGTACTCGTAACCCGACCAGTCGGGCATCTGGCCGGCGATGAAGCGCGTCGCCAGGTCGGTGAGCGGGATCGAAACGGTAGCTTCGTGCACGATCGAGTAGTAGTCGATGACCGACCCGACGCCGCGCTGCGGAGCGAGCGTCAGGCGCCACCTGGTGCCGCCTTCCATCTCCTTCTGGAAGTCGAGCATCGCCATGCCGAGGTAGCCGTTGTAGTAGTTGTAGCCGTTGTTGACGACGTTATCCAGGAACTGGAAACCCGACTGGTTCTGCGCCTGGTTGTAGATGTAGGGCACCTGCATCTGGCCGCTGATCTTCAGGCCCATGAAGCCGTTGGCTTCACGCGAGTCCTCCAGCGCCTCGGTCTTGACGGTCACGCGGTTGAGCTCGGAGACCTGCGCAGGCGTCATTCCCCACTGCCCGCTCTCGCTCTTGGCTTCGATGGCCTTCTGCTTCGCCTCGAGTTCGTTCACGCGGTCTCGCAACGCGCGGATCTCCTTCATCAGTTCCTCGTTCGACTGCGCCAGCGCGGCGTGCGGGAAACCCGCCGCGAGTGCCAGTGCGAGAGCGGTCGGTTGCCATAGCTTCATCAGGGGTCTCCTCTTGCGATCAATGAAATCGGTGAATGGAACTCGCGGAATCAGCCGCCGGCGCGAGCGGCCTCGGCCATGTCGCTCGCTCGCTTGCGCTCGGCCCTGGCCATCGCGACGCTGGCGATCACGATGCCGATCGAGACGACCAGGACGGTCAGCGTGGCGATGGTGTTGACGCTCGGGTTCAGGCCGAGCCGGGCGCGCGAGAAGATCACCAGTGGCATCGTCGTCGAGCCCGGGCCGGAAAGGAACGCCGACAGCACGACGTCGTCGAGCGAGAGCGTGAACGTCAGCAGCCAGGCCGACATCAGTGCCTGCGAAATCAGCGGCAGCGTCACCAGCATGAAGACTTGAGCGGGCTTCGCGCCGAGGTCCATCGCCGCTTCCTCAAGCTGCGGGTTCAGGTTCTCCAGGCGCGCCTGCACGACGACGGTCGCGTATGCCATGCCGACCAGCAGGTGCCCGAGCCAGATCGTCATCGCGCCGCGCTCGGGGAACCCGAGCAGGCGCTGCACCGAGACGAGCATCAGCAGCAGCGACAGGCCGATGATGACTTCGGGCATCACCAGCGGCGCGTTGACCATGCCGGTGAACAGTGTGCGCCCGCCGAAGCGCCGGTACTTGACGAGCGCGAACGCCGCCAGCGTGCCGAGGACGACCGAGCTCGACGCGGTGAAGAAGGCGATCTTCATCGACAGCCACAGGCCGCTGATCATCTCGTTGTCGCTCGCGAGCTTCACGTACCAGCGCAGCGTGAAGCCTTGCCACAGGTTGGGCACCGGCGAGTCGTTGAACGAGTAGAGAACGAGGGCGACGATCGGCAGGTAGAGGAAGAAGTAGCCGGTGCCGAGCCAGACGCGGCTGAAGTGGCGCGCGAATTTCGTGCCGAACAGTGTGCCCCGGCCGCGCGTGCTCATTGCCGCTTCTCCTGCACTTCGGCCTGGTAGCGGCCGAAGATCGCGAGCGGCACGATGATGAGCAGAATCATCACCACCGCCACCGTCGACGCCATCGGCCAGTCGTTGTTGCTGAAGAACTCGTCCCACAGCACGCGGCCGATCATCAGCGTCTGCGGACCGCCAAGCAGTTCCGGAATCACGAACTCGCCGACGCAGGGGATGAACACGAGCATCGAACCGGCGATGATCCCCGCCTTAGACAACGGCACCGTGATGCGCCAGAACGCCTGCCAGGGCGTCGCGCCGAGGTCCGCTGCCGCTTCGAGCAGACTCAGGTCCATTTTCGCCAAGTTGCCGTACAGCGGCAGGATCATGAACGGCAGGTAGGTGTAGACCATGCCGATCACGAGCGAGAACGGCGTGTTCATGAACTTGCCGGGCGCCGGAATGAGCTGGAACGCCGCCAGCGTCTGGTCCAGGTGCAACCCGATCAGCACGTCGGCGACCCAGCCGTGCTCGCCGAGCAGGCCCTTCCACGCATATACGCGCAGCAGGAACGAGGTCCAGAACGGAAGCATCACCAGCATCAGCAGCGACGGCTGCAGCGTCGCCCTGGCGCGCGCCATGAAGTACGCGAAGGGGTAGCCGATCGCGAGGCAAAGCACCGTCGTGACGGCGGCGTACTTCAGGCTCGAGATGTAGGTCTTGAAGTACAGGTCATCCTGCGTGATGAAGATGTAGTTCCCGAACCGCAGCGTGAGCTGCAGCAGGCCGTCCTTGAAGGTCAGCACGTCCTTGAAGGTGACGTTCTCCATCTCGGAGATGCTGATCTTGAGCACGATCACGAACGGAAGCAGGAAG
>Ga0209048_10000919_pt1 | contig 31123 bp, 31 predicted proteins | sample FrelakmetCRP12CR_FD_187146 | JGI IMG/M metagenome (GOLD analysis project Ga0209048, IMG submission 187146) | Freshwater lake sediment microbial communities from the University of Notre Dame, USA, for methane emissions studies - CRP12 CR (SPAdes)... | ecosystem: Environmental > Aquatic >...
AGATTTTGTCCCAATATGACATTGAGCTGACCATTCATTCTCCTACCGTTGATCTCAATCCTGCTAGCGTAAACGTTGGAATCCGTGAAGAGACCATGAAACAACTCAATGAAACAGTAGATCTTGCAGCTTCAATAGACGCTTCAACTGTAACTACACACCCGGGTTATGTCAAGAGAATAAATGAAAGACTCACGAAGCAATCACTTGAATTAGCGCTGAAAAGCCTGGAAAACTGGGCACAATACGCCGAAGACTTTGGTATAGAACCCTCTATTGAGAACATGCCCTGTAATTCGAAATACTTCTGCACTGATGTGGCCCAACACAAGTTGTTCGTCGAAACTTGCGGGACTTCAGCAACGATCGACGTCGGGCATGCACATACAAACGATGCTATAAGGGAGTTTTTGCAAGCGGATTTTCACGTAGCGTACTTCCATGTGAGCGATAACGATGGCCGGCGAGACCAACATCTTCCTATCGGTAAGGGAACGATCGATTGGGATCAGCTTCGTGGGATAACTAAAGCGATAATTGAATTAAACGATTATGAAGCGGTAAAGGAAAGTCGTGATGCGCTGACCGGTGTAAGCTAAAGCGTTGAATTCAGCAACGCTAATCAGAAAAAACACCTAAAAATACGTCTTTTTGATTTAAGGAGCATGCAATTACTTAACGCAGCAAAGGATCACGACAATTAAGATGGTGTTGTGTTATTTCAAGCATGTTGCGCCAGTGTTGCCCTTTCCAAAATACCTTTTCGCAACTGTCGCATTTATAATAATCAACGTGCTTTTTAATGAATTTCTCAATATCGACACCCTTTGCACGAAGCTTAGCAATCTCTTGCGATTGCAGGACTTCTGAAATCGAGGCTGAATATAGCATGCCATTGCAGATACTGCACCGAACAGCTTCTGGTTGTTCGGGGAATACCAAACTAAATTTCTCTCGCACCTGGTTCAATTGATGGAGCACATTGCCATCGTCAACAAGGAGTGTCGGTATGTCATACTTCTGCTTTGCTCGCATATGGAGCTGTGCATCCCTGGTCAGCAATGTTCGCCGTTCAAGCCCGGAAATCTCGAGCATATAGGTGTCCTCTGCTGCATTCGACAAACCGACAAATGAATTCGCACTCAGAGTATCGTACCCTAAAATTCTGAGCCAGGAAGAAAGACTACCTAGCATTCGATCAGCTAAAAACTTCATAGATGTCCATTATCTTGAACTATTTGCCATCAGCTGAGTTTTTAGACAGATATGATTCCCACAGCGCTCGTTTTCGCTTGAAAGTTGAATAGCTCACACCAAGTTCTTCCGCAAAATCCTTTGAAGTCTTTCTCGTAGCCTTGGGCGTCGAAAGCCACTGCAAGAACATGTCGCGATCAAAGTTGATCTTTACATCATGCTCTGTTAAAAGTCCAAGCAAAACCCGCGCACCTTGGATCTTCCTTTTGTCTATACCAACACGTTTTCCGATTTCAGCATCACTTGGGTAGCCTTCATAAAAAAAATCGGGGTCGCCGGATGTCATAATATTTTGATGCTCATGTCCGATCTGAAGCAGCTGCTTTGGCGTAACCATGATGTGACTCCTCTCAAGGAGTGCAGCCATCTTTTCTAACTGATTATTATCCCCGAGCTGGGAATCAGACTCTTGCCGCTGTGACCTCCGAGAGATCGAATCCCGTTTATTTTCAGGGATAGTTATTGGAGGAAATCTATTCAAAAAACGGTTTTTTGAGGGTTCTACCACCAATCCTTCTTTTTCTAGCTGTTGGAGTATGCCTATAACATTTTCGGGGTAGATACCGAGAGATTCGCTATAGCTCACAATATCATCAATTTGAACGCCTTTCAATTTGCTAGAAGGACTTAGCGAGTTAATAATATGCATAATAGTCTTTCGGGCTTGCATTAACTCTGAACCTTGCATCAGATTAGATGTATCGCCCAACTTAAAAAACCCCGTATCGGCTCTTAAAACATTCTGAGCCTCTATTATTAACAAATAGTAAGGCGTCGCAGCATTTATATTTTTTTAGACGCGAAGAATCTCAAACGACTAGAGTGTTTAAAATAGATTTCAGAGCTTTACAGCTCTCAGCGCGATTGCTACTACGACAATCACTAAATCTACCTTTAGCCACACAAACGCGACCGTGGTACCATATAGCGACCAGAGGTCGTGGGAGCAGCGCAAAACCGCAAAATTTACAGAGCGCGTGTGAGTAATTACAGGTCTAAAATGTAATAAGCGGATACAACAAGAAGACGAAACACAAGCGCAAACGGGAAAAAGCACTTTTTCAGTGCTCCATCCATGTGATACACATCACGAGGATACGATTTATATAAAAAGTGTCACCTTTACGCTGATTAGCAATCATTATAATTCTTGCTTATTGCGCCAAACAGGGATATTAGATGGAAGACGAACTGATGAGAATAGGGGTCTCAATACCTTCACGACTCCTTTCTGCATTTGATCAAGTCATTAACAAGAGGGGCTACTCTTCACGATCAGAGGCAATTAGAGATGCAATTAGGGGTTATCTGCTAGATTATGAGTCGTTCGGTCAAACAGAAGGAGAACAGATTGGCGTAATTACACTAGTTTATAATCATGAGCAGCGAGGTCTTATTTCGCTTTTAACCGAGATCCAACACGAAAATGCTAGCATCATTACATCGACCATTCATATCCATTTAGATGCGATTAATTGTCTCGAGATCGACGTAGTTCGCGGGAGCGCGGCAGAAATTAGCGGGTTTGCTGAAAGAATGATGGTTCAAGGCGGGGTTTTTCAAGTACGGACGTTTGTTATTCCCGCGCTCAGCGTAGGAAGTTCAGACCAATGTAAGAACAACAGTATTGATATTGGTTAATCAGAAACGCGCCCCGATTCACGAAATAGCCGACTTAGAACGTTAAAAAGCGGATTGAAAGCCATTTAGACTTCATAGTATGGACGAAAATACTCAACTTATTGATCAACCTAGGATAAGTTACCATCTGAGCAATATTCACCTTGCCGTCAAAACTGATCTTCAGAAATGGGAGCAAACCGCAGATTAAAGCCGCCCCAAAACTAAACTCAAGCGAAGCAACAATGTCACATTCTCAGCAAGATTCTAACTTCGTCGCTATGGAAAAAAACATCCTCAAAGACTGGGATGATAACAACATCATAGCAAAGAGTTTAAGCGCAAATAAGGGAGCAGAACTGTTTAGATTTATTGAAGGGCCGCCAACCGCGAATGGATCTCCTGGTGTTCACCACGTTTATGCTCGAGTCGTAAAGGATCTCTTTCTTCGTTATAAAACGATGCGAGGCTATTATGTGCCCCGCATAAGTGGTTGGGATTGCCACGGACTTCCAGTTGAGATTTCTGTCGAGAAGGAACTTGAGTTTCAGAATAAAGCAAGCATAGAGACCTATGGGGTTGAACAGTTCAACAATATCTGCCGAAGCTCTGTGTTTAGCCATATCGATGAGTGGGCAGAAATGACCAAGCGAATTGGTTTCTTCATTGATCTGACCACACCTTATACTACGATGGACCCACACTACATCGAATCGGTTTGGTGGTCCCTTAAACGCCTGTGGGAGCGAGATCTTATCTATGAAGGCCATAATGTCGTTCCGTATTGTCCACGTTGCGGAACTGCCTTAAGTACTCACGAAGTAGCTCAAGGCTACGCTATCGTAAACGAGAAGGCAGTTTTTGTAAAGTTTCCTCTTTCAAATCAAAGCAAAACCTTTTTTTTAGCCTGGACAACAACCCCTTGGACCCTACTTTCGAATGTAGCACTTGCGGTCAATCCCGATATCCTTTATGTCAAAGTAAAAGTCAGGAACCAGTTTTTCATTTTTGCTAAAGATTTGTTGGACACAGTATTACGTGATGAGCAACATTTTGAGGTGGCAACAGAGTGTCTTGGAAGAGAACTCAATGGAAAACGATATCAGTCCTTGTTTAACGATGGCGAGTTTAGCGTTGTACTTGCAGATTTCGTCAGCACCAGTGAGGGCACGGGCATTGTTCATATTGCTCCTGCGTTCGGCGAGGATGACTTCAACGTAGCAAAGGCCGAAGGCCTCCCCCTCGTCCAACTCGTTAAACCCGATGGACGATTTGATGATAACGTCGATTTGGTAGGAGGGCTCTTCTTTATGGAAGCTAACGCCGTCATTAGGGAAGATCTTGCGGCCCGAGGTCTCCTATTTAAAAGCGAGATGCACGAACACAGCTATCCCTTCTGTTGGCGCTGCGAGACCCCACTTATGTACTATGCTCGGAAAGCGTGGTTTATCAGGATGAGTTCCTTGCGCGATGTGTTGACCCGAAATAACGAACTGGTTCAGTGGCATCCACAAGTGCTAAAACACGGTCGCTTCGGCAACTTTATCGAAAATGCTCGTGACTGGGCGCTGAGTCGAGAGCGCTATTGGGGAACGCCGTTACCCATTTGGAAATGTCCCAACGGTCATCTTTTGTTTATCGGAAGCATTAATGAGCTAAATCTGCGAATGGATTCTGAAGCCTTGCTTAGTGACCTCCATAAACCATATATCGACAGCGTTGTTTTCCGTTGCGACGAATGCGGAAAGAATATGCACCGCATCCCTGACGTGATAGACTGCTGGTACGATTCTGGTTGCGCCCCCTTCGCATCGCTTCATTATCCCTTCGAGCATAGCGACGAGTGCAAGGTACCGGTGGACTTCATAGCAGAAGGCGTCGATCAGACGCGCGGTTGGTTCTATAGCTTGCACGCAATAGCGAGTGCTGTATTTGGGTCAAATGCTTATAACAACGTCATAAGCCTCGGTCACATCGTGGACGAACATGGTCGAAAGATGTCAAAAAGTAAAGGTAACACTGTTGATCCGTGGCAGGTTCTGAATAGCGAGGGGGCCGACAGCCTACGTTGGTACCTTTTCAGTGCCGGCAATCCAGGTAATGCTAAAAAATTTTATAAAGAAGCAATCGTCGAATCTCAGCGTAAGACGATCTCTACGCTTTGGAATGTGCTCTCCTTTTTCACCACGTATGCTGAGATAGATAAGTTCGACGCGGGATGGAACCTCATTGACGAGCAGAGAGACGTTATCGACAGGTGGCTGCTTTCACGTTTAAACGGCTTAATTTCGAACGTAGTCGCGCACATGGATAGGTACGACTACTACCCGGCAACGGTCGATATCGACTTATTTATCGAAGAGCTGAGCAACTGGTTTGTCAGAACATCTAGGAGACGTTTCTGGAAGAATGAACGGGATGTGGACAAAGTCTCTGCTTATATCTCGCTTTTTGAGACTTTATGGACGTTAAGCAAATTAATCGCTCCCTTTACGCCATTTATTTCAGAGCATATATACAGCACCCTTTCTCGCTATGCTCAAGGACCCAAAGAAAGCGTTCATCTAGAGTCTTACCCCGACATTATCGGCAATCGAGTGATTCCTGAAGCAGAACAAGAGATGGCCTATGTGATGCAAATCGTCGAAGCAGGAAGAGCTGCTCGATCGTCCGCAAACATTAAAACACGACAACCGCTCAAAGAAATGATTTGCATTGGACCTGAACTCAAGCGCAATGAGCTTAAAGCAATCGTGAAGAATGAACTCAATCTTAAAGCTATCAATTTTAACAAAGACGAAAGAGATCTCGTTGAGTACGATGTTGGACTGAATTTCGCAAAAGTCGGACCGAAATATAAAGATTTGGCCCCTAAAATCGAACAAGTTCTCAGCAACTTAGCGCCGGACGAGGCACTAAAAAAACTAGATGATGGCATCGAATTAGAGGTCGCAAAAAAAACAATTATTTTGTCAAAAGAAGACGTAACAATCTCGAAAAAAACAAAGCCGGGCCTAATAAAAAGTGAAAACCGTGGCCTTAGCGTCTTTTTAAACACCGAATTGACAGTCGAACTTCGCCGAGAATTGCTCGTTCGAGAGATAATCAGGAGAATACAAGTCATGCGTAAAGAGCTGGATTTAGCGTACACCGCTCGAATCAAGGTCGGTTATCGTTGCTCGAGTGAAGTCTCACAGGCTATTCTAGCGTTTAAATCGTATGTCAAAGATGAGACGCTTTCAACGTCTATTGAAGAAGGGGAAGTTTCAAACGCTCAGCTTAGCAAAGAGTGGGTGATCGACGGCCATAAAGTCGCAATTTCACTTGCAGAATAGCATATGGACCTGAGAAAGTGGGATACTATCTACAAACAGATAGTACGCGATTTCGGATTTGACAGCGCTAACGATGAGCGTTCAGCTTTGATCTTATCCTCCTTATTGACCTTAAAAGGACGTTTCGAGGAGACACAAAGCAAACTCCGCCATATCATCAGTCAACGCGAAGTTCTAGTGTGCGGCAAAGCGCCAACCTTAGTTGGAGATATTAAAAACGGCAAGATTGAGACTCGGGAGACGATCATTGCAGCAGATGGTGCTACTTCCGTGCTGCTGGCGCACGGAGTCATCCCCCATATAATTGTATCCGATCTAGACGGCAGCATCAACGATCTAAAGCGAGCAAATGCGATGTGTGCGATCATGGTTATTCACGCACACGGAGACAACATCGAAGCCATTAAAACACATGTCCCGTCACTAAGCACCGTGCTTGGGACGACGCAGGCAAAACCACTGAAGAACGTACTCAACATAGGTGGTTTCACTGACGGAGATAGAGCGGTTTTTTTGGCGAAAGAGTTTGGGGCCCGCACGGTTAGCGCGATCGGATTTGATTTTTCAGATAACAAAGTGAGCCCCACAAAGAGGAAAAAGCTGTTTTGGGCAAAACAGTTGCTTGAGGGAGCTGATGTAAACTTTAAATGAGCTTGTCAATCGCTCTTGCCGGTAAGCCAAATACTGGCAAATCAACCTTTTTTAAAGCTGCAACACTTGTAAATGTTGAGATAGCGAACTATCCTTTTACGACTATAAGTGCTAATCGAGGAACGTCTTATGTACGCGTGCCTTGCCCGTGCACGCAGCTCGAAGCTCGGTGTGGTCACTGCGTGGACGGGGTGCGATTTGTCCCTATCGAGCTCGTTGATGTTGCGGGCTTGGTTCCCGAGGCTCACAAAGGGCGTGGACTCGGCAATACTTTCCTCGACAACCTCCGTCAGTCGGAGGCAATCATAAACGTAATTGACGCATCAGGTGGTACTGACATAGAGGGCAACATTCTCGGCGCACCCTCGCACGATCCAGTGGAGGACATTACGTTACTCGAAAGTGAGATATCGTTGTGGATGGCTGGCATCATCGAAAAGAATTGGCAAAGACTCGCAAAGAAAGCGCAGCTCGAGCACAACATCATGAACGTGATCGCTATTCAGCTAGCAGGACTCAACATAGAGGCACGTCAAATTAAAAACGCAATGCAAAAGCTAGGACTTTTCGACACGCCACCAGAAAGCTGGGAGCGCGAGGATATAATTAACTTATCACAACAAATTAGAAAGATCGCAAAACCTATTGTGATAGCAGCAAATAAAAAAGATGTCGCGTCGTCAGACAACATTTCCAGTATCGCAGACGCATATAAAGATGTAGTGGCAACAAGTGGCGAAGCTGAACTTGCACTTCGACTTGCTCAACAGAAGGGACTCATAGTTTACGTCCCAGGTGATACTCATTTCACGACAGTCACATCGCTTAATCAGCAACAAAAAACAGCGCTTGAGCGCTTACAAAAGTTTGTTGGTGGGGAAGGTACTGGAGTCCAGACGTGTCTGAACATGACGGTGTTCGACGTGCTCAGGTACATAGTTGTGTATCCAGTTGAAGACGAACACCGATGGTCAGATAAGCAAGGAAAAATTTTGCCAGACGCATTGTTAATAAAGGAAGGAGGGACTGCGAAAGACCTCGCGTTCAAAGTCCATTCTGATATCGGCCGCGGTTTTTTATACGCTATAGATGTACGCACGAAAAAGCGACTTGGTGAGCATCACGAATTAAAAAATGACGATATAATCAAGATAGTTTCGACGTCACGTGCCAAGTAGGAAAGATATATGTTCTATGATCTTCTTTTGTAAACAGCTCCAAATAGGGGCACTATGTGAATCCTTAGGAATGTGGCATGAATGCTGAACCGCTCACTAGAGGATAAAAAATGAAATCGATGTATGGATTCATACGGGATGCATGGAAAAGGCCCGAAAACAGTTACGTTAAAAGCCTCATGTGGCAGCGACTGCAAACGTGGCGGCGCGAACCGTCAGTTGTTCGCATCGAACGGCCCACGCGACTTGATCGAGCAAGAAATCTAGGATATAAAGCGAAACAAGGCGTCATTACCGCTCGAGTTAGAACATGGCGCGGGGGTAGAAGGAAACAGCGCCCACGCGGAGGCCGTAGGACTAAGCATCTTGGAGTGAATAGGCTGACCGCTCGAAAAAGCTCACAGCGCATTGCAGAGGAACGTGCTTCGCGTAAATTCCCAAACTTAGAGGTATTAAACTCTTACTGGGTAGGACAAGACGGGAAATCGAAGTGGTATGAAATCATACTTGTTGATCCAATCCACCCCCGTATCCTTAGCGACCCAAGTTTTAACTGGATGGCGTCTTCACCGAGGCGCGCTTTACGGGGCAAAACTAGTGCAGGTCGAAAAGGCCGTGGTCTACGGAAAAAAGGTCGAGGGGCCGAAAAAACGGTGCCCTCTCTTAGCGCTCACGGACGAAGAGGAACGTAAGCCCTTCCTGCGCGTGAATCTGCTTTTTATCGTGAATGGCAACGACTCATCGCGTCCGGCGAAAAAAAGCAATACACAGCATAGCCATCAACGTTTTTGTTCATGCCACTGAGGACGAGAGCAAGGTTCTTGCAGCTTTACACTTGATCGTGCCAGAAAACGTACGAATTGACCGCCAACCGGTCACAGGTCACTTCGGGAACGCCATAGTCATTCTTAAGGCACAAACAGGACAAGCTCAAGCGATACGCCTAATTATTGACGCGATTAGGAATAAGCTTTCCAAACGTGACTTAATACAGTTGCGAGGGCAAATTCTTCAACATCTCAGCGAAAGATGCACACTCGTTGTGAAATTCGACAAACAGGCAGCCACACGTGGGGTCTTGGAGCTAGGGAAAGATGACCCAATTGTTTTTCGAGCAAAGATAGCGGCATATCCAGCTCGTCGAGGGATAGCGGCCGAGATTGCGCGCGATGTCTTGAACCATGCATGCATATGTTGATATAGGCGTTCACGCCTTTCCCGAAGGAGCAGATACGCTAAAACGGCTCACCCTCGCAGCTTACCAGCTCGGCTTTTCTCAAATCGCAGTAACAGCTCATTCACCGCATTGGTCTCAGTTTCCAGATTCGAGTTTACCCTTAGGAGTAGAAATTGTCGCGGCTACAGTTCGCGATTTACGTAAGAAAATTGCTTTTTTTAGGGATATATCGACAATCATAAGCGTGCACGGTGGAGATGAGCGAATTAACAGGGCAGCGTGCAAGGACGATCGAGTCGACGTTCTTATGCACCCCGAAAGGGGGAAATACAGCGGTATAAACCAAGTAACGGCAAAACTCGCCGAGAAAAACGAGGTCGCGCTAGGGTTGAGCTTGGATTATTTTTGGAAAACAGAAGAACTGCAGAGATCTCGCTTACTCGCGTTCCAGCGCAGAAACGTCTCTTTGTGCAAGAAGTTTGGAGTGCAGGTCATTATTACAAGCGATGCCTATTCACACTTAGACTTGCGAGCTCCGCGTCAACTTAAAGCGCTTGCAGGGCTTTTGCTTTTGAGTGATTGGGAAGCCGACATCGCTTTGTCTAAAGCACCACTGAGTATTATAAAACGCAGAGGGCAGAAAATAGAAGCGAACTTATGAAGCCACTTTCACCTACTTTGCGAGACAACTATCGCTACGTTGCCTTCAGGCTGAGCTTTGAAGATCCGATAAGAGCTAGGGATCTGCAAACAGAGATAGAACGAACCACAAAAAGCCTTTTTGGAGATGTTGGCTTGAGCAAACTGAACGTCAGAGTCGTCGCGTTTGACGGGACAAAAGGACTTGTACGATGTAACATCCGACATGTTCCAGAATTACAAGCGGCATTAGCAAGCATAGGCAAAATTAAGAGCAATCGGGTATGTGTGACGACTATAGGCACTTCAGGAACGATAAAGGCTGCTATAGAAAAGTATTTACAAATTGAAGAGAAAACACGTCGTAATATATCTTCTTATGTGACAGTGCCTGTATCCGGGAAAGCAGTAAGGATATGCGGCGAGGAAATTGATATAGTTCCAGAAGATAGGAAAACTGTTGATCGCGCTGATGTCCAATTTATAGGCATCACGATCGACGATAACGAGAGGCTGATATAATGCAAATGGCACCACAAATGGGGTACGATAGAGCAATAACCGTTTTTTCCCCAGACGGTAGGCTATTTCAAGTAGAATATGCGCGCGAAGCTGTGAAACGGGGTACTACGTCTGTTGGAATAAAAGCAAAGGATGGCGTGGCCCTGCTCGTGGATAAACGTATCTCAAGTAGGCTCCTTGAGCCTCAATCCACCGAGAAGATTTTCCAGGTAGATGATCATATTGGCGCCGTGACGTCTGGCCTTGTGGCTGATGCTCGCGCATTGGTCGACCGTGCTCGAGTCGATGCGCAGATAAATCGTGTCGTGTATAATGAACCTATTGGCATTGAAACACTTGCGAAAAAAATTGCTGACCATAAACAAACATTCACGCAGTACGGCGGCGTCAGACCCTATGGAACCGCTTTACTCATAGGTGGTATTGATGATTCGGGTCCGCGCCTTTTTGAAACAGACCCGAGCGGCGCCCTTTTGATGGTCAAGGCCACTGGAATCGGCTCGGGAAGAAACGCAGTTATGGAGTTTCTCGAAGAGAAGTACAACGAAGACGCTGATATTGACAACGCCATAAGACTCGGGCTTGAAGCGCTCTACAAGGCAACTGAAGGTAAACTCACAGTCGACACCATCGAAATCGCTACAATAAACGCGAAAGATAACCGTTTCCAGAAGCTAGGTGCGGATGAGCTCGAAGCGTACGTAAAGAGCGTACTTGACTCGATGCCAAAAGAGTGATGATTTCAGGTTTTTGATGCCTTTTTAAGCGAACGGCACTGAGAGGAGTACGCAGATGGTATCTCTCGATAAAGCAGTTGTCGCTCGATTTGCGAGAGGAGGGGAACACTTTGAAGTGCTTGTTGACCCCGAAAATGCGTTATCAATGCGAGAAGGTCGTGGTATTGACATGGATGCTGTTCTAGCGATTGAAGAGATTTTTAAGGACGCATCTAAAGGTGAAAAAGCGTCTGATGACGGCCTTAAAAACGTGTTTGGCACGACAGACCCCCCAGCAATTGCAAAACGCATAATAATTGAAGGAGAGCTGCATCTTACCGCACAACAGAGGCACAATATCCAAGAGCACAAACGGAAGGAGCTAATAGCCACTATCGCTGCAAATGCGATAAATCCCCAAACGGGCCTGCCCCATCCACCACAGCGAATAGAAAAGGCCATTGAAGAAGCGAAAGTGAACGTAGACCCATTCAAAAGCGTCGACGAACTCGTAAATATTGCGTTGAAAGCTATCCGGCCACTCATTCCTATTAGGTTTGAGGAGGTAGATGTCGCTGTCAAGATACCAGCCCACTATGCTGCAAAATCACAGGGGGCCATTCAACGCTTTGGCAAAGTCATTAAACAAGAATGGCAGCAGGACGGTGCGTGGATCGGTGTCGTCCGGTTTCCTGCAGGACTCCAAAACGATTTCTATGAGCTTGTGAATCGATTATCTAGAGGAGAAGCCGAAACGCGAATCATTACCCGGCAAGGACAAAAATGAGGAAAAAAGAAAAAGTCGACAAGACGATCGTCGTTCCAGGAGACCTACTTTCTGATGATGCTGCCAAAGCTGCGGAAGGAACCTACACCGAAAATGGGAAAGTTTACTCACTGATATACGGACTAGCAGATGAGAGGGAGAAAATACGCGTAATTCCTCTTTCTGGAAAATACCTGCCAACGATTGGGGACGTAGTTATTGGAATGGTATCAGACATCAGCTTTTCGAATTGGAAAGTAAACATCAACTCACCCTACGAGGCACTTATGCACATCTCAGAATACCCGCGCCGCATTGAATCAAGCGAGATGGCGAAGATTATGCGTGTGGGTGACCTTGCGATCTTTAAGGTGATAGATGTGGATCAGTCAATGAAAATAGAGCTTGCGCCCCGAGAAGGCCAATTGCGCGTATTGCGAAGTGGCAGGGTAGTCGACGTGTCATATACAAAAGTACCGCGGGTTATCGGACGGGCAGGATCAATGGTAAGCTTACTCAAGGATAAACTCGACGTCAATATTTTTGTTGGAAAAAATGGCCGGATTTGGATCAATGGAAAAGCAGCAGACGAAGAGCTAGCCGTTAAAGCGATTAAACGGATTGAGCAAGAGGCCCATACGTCCGGACTTACAGATAGGATAACCAAATTTCTAGAGGAAGAAAAGCATGGAATTTATGAAGAACGGTAAGAGAATAGACGATCGTCTTCCTAACGAGTTGCGTCCAGTCAAATTTGAAGTCGGCGTGCTCGAACGGGCTGATGGTTCATGTTACGTCGAACATGGTAGGAATAAGGTGATTGCCGCCGTTTACGGGCCGAGAGCAGTGCACCCTAGGCACTTGCAGGAAGCGAATCGCGCAATAATCAGGTACCGCTATAACATGGCATCTTTTTCGGTGGAAGAGCGAAAAAGACCAGGTCCAGACCGAAGGAGTATAGAAATCTCAAAAGTAAGCAGAGAAGCTATAGATCCAGTCATAATTAAAGAGTTCTATCCAAGGTCTACAATTGATATCTTCGTAGAGATCCTACAGGCGGATGCTGGCACACGATCAGCTGGAATAAACGCGGCATCCGTCGCGTTAGCCGATGCAGGAGTACCGATGCGCGGTCTTATATCCTCGTGCGCTGTGGGCAAAGTAGATGACACTGTTGTTCTAGATCTCGTTAAGGAGGAGGACAATTACGGTCAAGCAGACATGCCAATCGCTATGGACGTGCGGACGGGAGAAGTCACGCTTCTCCAAATGGATGGTCATCTAACATTGGAAGAATTTGAACAAGCATTAGAACTAGCGAAAACTGGGTGTGCGCGCATAGCCGAAATGCAAAGAGAGGCCCTAATTCAAAAATACCGAGGAGAAGAAAATGAATGACGTTATTGCCGAGATAAGAAAAGATTACATTTACGGACTTGCTAAAAGAAGTGAACGAGCAGACGGGCGCGCGTTTGATGAATATCGTCCAATTCAGGTCGAGGTTGGATTCATAGACAAAGCTGAAGGATCGGCAAGAGTCAGGATAGGAAACACGCAGGTGCTCGTCGGCGTCAAGCTGCAACCTGGTGAGCCTTTTGCCGACTCGCCTGAGACTGGCGTTATAATTACCAACGTTGAGCTCGTGCCGCTAGCCTCTCCGTCCTTTGAACCTGGTCCGCCTAATGAAAAGGCGATAGAGCTTGCGCGCGTGGTAGATCGCGGCGTTCGTGAATCGGGCGCTATTGACTTATCTCAATTGACCTTGCCAGACGGTAAAGTATGGCTTATTTTTATTGACGTGCACGTCTTAGACTACGATGGAAACCTTATAGATGCCTCTGCATTAGGGGCACTTGCAGCGCTTATAAATGCAAAAATGCCGTCTGAGCGATACGGCTATGGGCCCGATGCAGCGCTTCCAATCAAAGAATATCCGATTGCCGTGACCGCCGTTGACCTTGACGGTGAGATTATGCTCGATCCATCATTGGATGAAGAAACCATCGCATCTTCTAGACTAACAGTTATATCTGGCCTACAGGGGACTTTGGCAGGAATGCAAAAAAGCGGAACAGGCACACTTTCGGTAGATGAAATAGTTCGTGTCGTAAAGTTAGCGGGCAGTAAAGCGATGCAGATCAGAGATGATCTTTTTGGTGGTTCTACGAATGGCTAAAAAGAGTGCTCACAAGAAGGGAAGGAAGACTCGTTCTGCAGGCCGCTTTGGCCCGAGATATGGTCGCAAGATCCGCAAGCGAATTGCCGACGTGGAATCGGTGATGAACCAAGCGCATAAGTGTCCAGTGTGTGAGCGAAAGGCGGTTTCCCGAAAAGGGACGGGTATATGGACGTGCGCTAAATGCGACACAACGTTTGCTGGCGGCGCTTATGTACCTGAGACCGCTATTGGAAAAACCGTCGCCCGCTCTATTCGCCGTGCGAGCGAGGAACAAGAACCGCTTTTAACGAGATCCGTGAGGTGATTTCACGGTTTATAAATGCATACGCTGTAAGCGCGAGGTCGAAGTGGAATCTGAGTACGGCGGTATCCGGTGTCCTTACTGCGGTCATCGTATACTGATAAAAGAGCGGCCCACGATCATAAAAAAGGTCAAGGTACTGTAGAAAAACGCCCTTAAAGCTCGCAACAGATCGCCGCATAGTGGAAACAAGAAGTACTGTGAATAACATACAAAACCACAAGACAGTAAGTTCAACGTACATCATAGACGCAAACAGCGTTGATTATCTGTACCGATCAATCACTCCCGAGCTAAAGACCATTGGTACAGCTGGAGGGCGGGCGTCAGTCAGAGTCCACAAAACCCTCGAGAGGCTAGTTATCAACATTAAAGCCTCCGACGTCACCTCGTGCCGAGCTGCAACAAATTCTTGGTTGAGGTTAGCGCTTATTGCTACAGATGTGGACGAACTTATTGCCGATACGTTCGAACAAAGCCCTTGACCATTTCTTTAAACTTAGATTAATGGATGATATACTTAGGAGAAAACTTAGATGAGTGCCGAACTACCACCGCAAATACAAAATCAAGTCGCACAATTGCAGCAACTTCAACAGCAAGCACAAGCGCTTGCTGTTCAACGAAGTCAACTCGAACTCTCGTTAAACGAGGCGAACCAGACCCTAATAGAGCTTGATAAGCTCGACGAAAAAGCGGTTATCTTCAAGACCGTTGGAACGATCCTCATTCGCTCAAACAAGGACCAGGTTAAAGAGGAGCTCACTGAAAAAAAAGAAACGTTTGACGTGCGTTTGAAAAGCCTCCAAAGGCAAGAAGAGCGAGTCCAAACGCGTTTCCAACAGCTACAACAGCAGCTACAAAAAGCACTCGGCGGTGGAACCGTACCACAGGGCGCGTAATTCAGCAATTTGTCTGCAAGAAGCAGCTACCTCACGTTGGCTTTGAATAGACCTCTTCTTCTTTTTGTTCGAACCTTTCCGGCCGAGGAACTCCAGCGGTAGTCGCTTCGCCGCTTAATATTACAACGACGTCAGCGAGATTCTTTAGCGCAGTCGAGAAGCCAGGCTCTGCCCCGAAAATTATAGTCTCTTTACCATGTTCCATCGCTTTCGAAAGGACCGGCTTAAAATCTGCATCCCGGGTAACTATCGCGATGATATCGATATTAGGATTAAAAATAAGCTCAGTAGCTTCAACTGCAAGCCGAACATCTACATCGCTTGAACTGACTACTGGTTCGAATCCTTGGTTCTCGACTGCTTCGACAAGTTTCTCAGACGCATACTGATTAAGGTATACTCTACCTACTTTGATGTCACCAAATTCCTTCAAGGTGTTTCGTATTTCCTCAAGGTCAATTTGAAATTCCTTGCGAAGCATATTAGGCCCATCGACCAGCAGTCCAATACCCTTGTGGGCACTCTCTCTCCTGCTGATTATCTTCCGAATCTTGTAAATATCTTTGATATGTGGGATAGATGGCATAAGGACAAAACTCCTGCTATTGCAAAAATATCATTATTATAGGATCAATTTACAGCGCGTATTATATATCTTTTTTCTTTATACGTGCAAAATGCCCGTTTTAAACAAGATTAAAAGCCCTACAGGTGTTATTTGTAATAATAGCGGCTGTATCTTCAAAGGTTGTGTCCCATATCTTAGATATAGCATCTACTGCGTCTCCGACCAATGCAGGTTCGTTCCGTCCGCGATGAGCTGACTGATACGGGCTATCGGTTTCTACTATGATTGCCTCTCGCGAAGCGCCCTCAACGAGCTTCTGGTGGTGCGGCGATCGACAAACCCGAGTTGGAATTGAGATATAGTGTCCACAGTCGACTATGGCATTAAGCAACTTGGCGGATCCACCGTAGCAGTGGTATACTGCTCTATCAATCCTGTGTGCGAGCTCAAAAACGCGTTCCTCGGCATCACGACTGTGAATGACAAGCGGTAAGTTTAACTCCTGGCTTAGTCGAATAAATGCGCGAAACGTTTCTTCTTGCTCCGCCCGTTGATGTTCCTCTTTAGCATGATAAAAGTCCAATCCCACTTCACCTATAGCTATTGCAGAATCCGCATTTTGTCGAATGAATTCGTCGACATGTTTTTTTTCGTTCAAGTTTAGCGGGCTTAACCCATACGCCGCGTAAATGTTCTCATGTTGAAGCAAGTCTTTGGTTGCTATATTCGATCTGAGACTAACACCCGAATTAATAAGGGCGATCCGTGCATCGAACGCTCTGTTAATGACTGATTGGCGATCTTTGTCAAACGCAGGCATATCGATGTGGCAGTGGGTGTCTAAAAGATGCCATCTCAAACTACGCACCGTCTCTTGCCTTTAGTCGGTTTATTGCGCTGATCATTGCTTCGACGGATGCAATTACGATGTCTCCTCTAGCTGCTCGAGCCGTCACAAAATTGCCTTTCGAATCTTCAACACCTATGACGACGTCAGCGAGTGCATCGCTCCCCCCACTAATAGAGTCGATCCTAAACGTTCGTAATTGGACGTCGGCCCCTCCAAGGATGTCGTGAACTGCATTGATGGCGGCATCAACAGGACCAATGCCGACTCGGGCCCCGATTTTTGTTTTACCCTCAACAATTGCTTTAACCGTTGCGGTTGGCGTAATACGGTTACCAGTCATTACCGACAGCTCTTCAAGCAAGATTGTGGGTTTCAAAACCTCATTCGTCACGGCTTCTGCGATAGCATACAAGTCTACGTCCGTAACTCGTCGACCTTTGTCGCCAATTTCTTTGACGCGGCCCATTATAAGAATTAGCTCTTCTTCGCTAACGTCAAAGTGTGCATCTTTAAGCATCTGGCGCACCGCGTGCTTACCAGCATGCTTACCTGCTACGAGTCTGCGGCGTTGGCCTACCATTTCTGGTGTCATAATCCCAGGTTCAAATGTATCTGTGCGTTCTATTACCCCGCGCGAATGAATACCAGATTCGTGCGAAAATGCGTTTTCTCCTACAATAGGCGTCGTAGAGGGCATATTTATTCTCGTAAATCGTTCGACCAGTCGTGAGGTCTCGAGAAGGTACTGCGGGTTAATGTTCAACTTCGCCCCAAAAATACTTGATAAGCTCATAGCCGTTTGGGCGAGATCTGCATTTCCCGCTCTCTCACCTATGCCATTAATAGTTACTTGGACTTGATTGGCGCCTGCTTCGACTGCTGATAAGCTATTAGCAACCGCCAATCCGAAATCATTGTGGCAATGTACGTCAATGGGGACTTTCACGGCTTTCCTGATCTCCTTAACAAAGTCAAACATCCGCGAGGGGGCCATAATTCCTACCGTGTCAGGTATATTGATAATATCAGCTCCTGCAGATTCTACTCCTCGACAGATGTGTCGGAGGAAGTCCATTTCAGTCCTGGTAGCATCCATTGCAGAGAAGAGGCACTTCGTTTCGTGATCTTGCACGTATTCGACTGCGTCAATTGACAGATCATAAACTTCCTTTCTGGTCTTTTTCATTGAATATTTGAGCTGCACGTCTGACGTTGAGGCGAAAATGTGAATAAGTCCGACACCGGCACCTAAGCACGCATCAATATCCGGTTTTACAACGCGTGCGAGACCGCACACAGTTGCTCGAAGACCCGCGTCCACGATACGCTTCACCGCGTTGTATTCCCCTTTTGAGGAAATAGGAAACCCCGCTTCAATGACGTCGACGCCTAGCTTGTCTAGGGCTTTAGCGATGGTAAGCTTCTGGTCGTCAGTAAGCGAAACGTTCGGCGTTTGCTCTCCGTCACGTAGTGTTGTGTCAAAAAAAGTGATTATTTCTTTATTCATTCTCGAACTGAAGAAGAGGACTATCCTTCAAATATATACCCGTACTTAAAATAATTATTGAAGAGCTACCTATAAAACGCTTTCTTTAGCAGTCACGCGCATTTCAGCATTTTTAGCTTGCTAATACTCTGGTTTGAAACCGAAACTGCTCTAATGCGAATTCTCTTAGGAAAAACGCCTTTTTATCCAATTGATTAATCGGACGTTTTCGACAAAAATCACGTCGATAGTCACAGCGAGAACCCCTACCAAAAAGATCGCATCAAAAACACCGGCGCCGCCAATCGATGCAAAAGCAAAGCCACTCGGATAATATGATAGAATGTCACCGATACGAACGACATCAGCACCAAACAGCACGCCCAACGAACCCGAGACGTAAGCAATTGGACCGACGCTTGCCCATTGCTTGTCGGCTAGCGCAATACCTACAATGCTGGCAGCAATTGCAATAGCGTAGATGTTCTGGATAATAACTCCTTCTCCTGCCACGTACCCCGAACTGAGGTAAGAGAAGATGGCAATGACGGATACTCCAATGAGGGTTGCTCGAACAGGGCTTCTGTGATCGATAATCATCTTAAGCGAAATAAAGAACGGAATAAGGAAACCTGCTAAATCAAATCCAATGGCAAGTTCATTTCTTGGTCCAACGGTGAGAAAGTCCTGGAACAGCAGGACCCCAAGCGGCACGTCGATGATGCCAAATCCTAGTGAACCTCGAAAATATAGCAATATTGAAGGAAATGAAGTAAGAAAAAGAACAGTTGAACCGATAAAGATCAAGAGTGCTTCTGACAGTTTGAAGCCTACCGTCTCGAACCCGAACACAAGTAGCAAGAGTAGGAGAGAAGCGAGTAACAAAAAGGTGACTGATACAACAAGCATAGTTCGTTAGTTAGAATCTGATTTAAAGAGTGGTTAGTGTAACATAGCTATATAGTAAAACAGTGCCTTTGCGCATGTTATTTTCCTGCTGCTTTTTTTAACCAGAGCTCTTAACCCAATAATTTTGCTCAAAAACCTTTCTGTAAACCGCTTAAATTGTGGCTGAAAACGGATTTATGTCACGCCATTAAGACCCTCTTGATCAACTCTCTGAAGATCGCACTCGCCGTTTCCACCTCTTTAAGGTCTATCCATTCATCAGTAGTGTGCGCTTGTGCGATGTCGCCCGGTCCAAAGACGACAGTAGGTATTCCTGCCTCGTTAAAACGTGAAGCGTCAGTACTTGCATCCATAGTCACTAACTGCGGGTTTTCTCCGATAAAACGTATAGATTCGTCTAAAAGCGTGATAATTTCGTGATTCGACAAATAAAATGGTCGCGAAAAATTTTTCAGATCTTCTGCAAATTCGATTTTTGCTCCAGGTAGTTTTGCTTTGAGCATCTCTAGAACACTAGATGCGTCGTGAGGGGGCACATAGCGATAGTCGACACCAATTCGGCAACGGTCAGGAACTATATTAGGTGCGTCACCTCCAGTAATAGCACTGACGGTCAACGTTTCAGAGCCAAGCACTGGATGTTCTATTAGTAGCATGTCGTCGATTAACACTACAAGCTTTGCCATTGCAACAATGGCATTCTTGCCGAGCTCTGGTTTGCTGGCGTGCGCTGATTTTCCGAAGGTTTCAACATAAAAGGTCAAACGACCTTTATGTCCGTTTACTATCTTAAGATTGGTCGGCTCGCACACGACACCGAAATCCGCATCTATATAAGGCAAGATGTCTTGAGCGCCTTGACTTTTAAGCTCTTCATCAACGACGAAGGTCGCGAGCAACGTGCCTTTTAGCTTGCTTTGTTCAATACCAGCAATCGCATTGATGACTGCGGCGAGACCCCCTTTATCATCAGCTGCGCCTCTACCAAACAATCTCGTCCCTTTAATTTGGGGCGGAAAGAAAGGCGGCACGGTATCAAGGTGACCACACAACATTAAAGCAGGTCGCCCTCGGCCAAATTTGCCGATGAGGCTGTTACCAAAGCGCGTGATTTCCATTCCCATATCCAAGAGTTTATTTTCGAGAAAAATGCTAATTTCATGCTCGTGAGTGCTGGTACTTGGAATTTTCACTAACTCATACAGCAGTTCTGTGCTCGACATAAGACCATTCTACTGAAGGACAGATAGAACCTTGGCCTGTAGCACTTCGTTTACGAGTCTGCCGTCTGTTTTGCCCCGGACTTGTTTCATAACGACACCCATTAGGGGGCCTATAGCGCCCATGCCCCTTGCCTTAATGAAATCGAGCTGCGACTGAACGACTTCATCAACGATCGTTTTAAGCTCGCGCTCACTTAACATGACAAATCCCAGTTCTATCGCGGCCTCATCAGCAGTTTTCGTATCACATTCAGTCAGCAATCGAAGAACCCCAGGCACTCCTTCTTTGGAGATGGTCTTACATCTCACGAGCTGGAAAACATCGAGGATGTGTTTACGCTTCAGTCTATCAATGGGTACGCCATCTCTCTTAAGTTCCGCGATGACTCCTTCCAGTGTGCGGACCACAAGCGTTGCAGCATCCTTCGTTTCGTCTTTTGTTATGTCGCTGTCTTTCTCGCGCCAAAGGCTCATAACTTGTTCAAAAAGTCTATTATTTTCAGACCGCGCGATTTGATGGGCCAATTCATCGTTTAAAAAGAAGTCACGCTTATATCTCTCCGTCCTATCCTCAAGCTTCTCTGGTAAGTGCAGCTTAACATGTTCGATAACCTCTTTCGGAAGGGGGATAGGGGAGACGTCTGTCTCTGGGTACATGCGGGCGGCACCGGGGAGGGGACGTAGGTACTCGGAGGACCCGTCGTCCAAAGCGCGGCGCGTCTCTTCAGGCACACCCTCAATAGCTTCTCTCGCTCGCTCTATAACGGCAGATATCGCTTCAACACATGTCTTAGCACTCTCGTCAGCAAGTATGACAGCTGCGTCGCGTTCTTCAGCTTCTAGGAACTGTAAAAGAGCGTCTTTTTCTTTGCTTGAGATTCCAAAGCGTGGCAACTCATCAGTGTGAAATATGCCTGCAACACTCTTCTTTTTTGCCCGATCTGCGAATTCGGAACCCAATCGGCGACCCGGCTGTATCTCTTTTCCCACGAGGTTGGCAAAACCAGTAAGTAAAACGCCCCAAACGCGTTTCTTCTTAAGGATTTTTGATCCAGTTCGGGTGAATATCGAGGTGACCTCAATGGGGTTTCCTACGCGCGCCCCTCGGGCTTGTAGCTCATCCCTTATCTTGAGCAAGTTGAGCTGCCTCGAGACTTCAAAGCGCACGATATCCTCAACTAATTCAAGCGCTTGTACGCCCTTGATTTCGACCCGCACCCCCCCTACAATGGAGATATTGATATCCTGCCTAATCGTTCCCAGCCCTCGCTTAACTGTGCAAGCGCGCAAGATCGTTCCAATTGTAAGAGCGAGCTCCTTTACCATCTTAGGTGTCTTCAAATCAGGGGCAGTGCCGAGTTCTACAAGAGGAATGCCGAGCCGATCAAGCGAATAGACGTCCTTGTCGACGATTTGCGCTGCTTCCTCCTCGACCGAAAGCGTGTCGATCTTAACGGGGCCGCTTCTGAGCGATACTTGTCCGTCTACTGCTAAAAGCGCCGTTCGTTGGAAACCACTAGTATTCGACCCGTCGATTACCAGTTTCCGCATTGTATGGACTTGTTCGAACGGTTGCATATGAAGCAAAAGGGCTATTTGAAGCGCAATTTTGAGGGCTTCTAGGTTCATTTCCATCGGCGGCTCATCGTCATTTTCCACAAGGCCTGTGCTCGCGTATGCCTTGTAAGTAAACCGCCTGGTGCCAATACCCTCTTCCATCGCAGCTCGGTCAATTTCACCCAATTCACTCTTTGAAGGGCGCAAGTAGCGATAAAACTCATAAGTCGCATCTTTAGTGTCTTTCAACTCAGCCGGACTGCTGCAAAAAAGCTTTGACGTGGTGTTGAGTTGTTGATGGATTTCCAAGCCGGCTTTTAGGCCAATTTTCTTATAGTCGTGATCCTTCACGGTAACTCCTCAAACGTACGCCACGTCCTGCTCTCGTCAACGGTTATTTCGCCTGCAATGTTTGTTTTCATGAGCTGTCGAATCTCTTCGCGATCAGACGTCTGGCCAAGCACCCACATTAGTTTAACGAGCGCCGTTTCACTTAGCATATCGTCACCTTCAATTATCCCGGCTTTCAAAAGGTCACGACCGGTGTCGTAGACCCTATCGCACACAGTGCCGTAGACACACTGAGAGGTCATCACAACCGGGATAGCCTCCGTTGTTTCTTTCACGTGTGGAACCCACTCGCTCGTAACGTGACCGAGGCCCGTTCCTTCAATAACTAAGCCCTTATATCCTTGCGTCAAATAGAAGTTCATAATATTGGGATCTGCTCCCGGGAAGAATTTTATAAGAGCGCATTTTGGCTCTATATTTGGACGAACGGAGAGTTCGCAGCCTCCTCGACCAATACGATCAGTTAAGAATTGCAGCGACCTATCCTGATATTTAACACGTGCCACCGGCTCCGCATTGACTGATCGAAATGCGTCGCGCCGTGACGTGTGCATCTTCTTTGTACGAGTTCCCAGATGGACGAGACACGTGTCATCTGATGCATCTTCATGCATCACCGTAAAAACACCTGCAAGGTCACTTGTAGCTGCTACAGCTGCACAGGTCGCATTTACGACGTTGTCACTGCTCGGACGATCAGCCGATCTCTGCGAGCCGACGAGCATGACTGGCACGGGTACCTGCAGCATGAATGATAAGGCTGCAGCGCTGTATCCTAAGGTGTCGGTCCCGTGCGTCACAAGCACCCCGTAAGCTCCTGCACGGACTTGATTGTAAACGCATAATGCAAGCTCTGACCACAACTCTGGCTGCATGTTTTCGCTTAGAATGTTGTAAAGCACCATACCTTCGATGTTAGCGATTTCAGCTAAGCCGGGAATTGCGTCTATTATGTCGTCAGCATCGAACTGACTCGTCACCGCGCCTGTTCGGTAGTCAATTTTACTTGCGATGGTGCCTCCAGTCGAGATAATGCTCAAACGCGGCAACTCAGGACGCATGGGCCTAGGCAGTCTGTTAGCCGTCACAGGTGCTGCTTTTTCAACGAGCGAAATCTTTAGGCCCTCAGGCGCAAAACCGACGTTATAACCGCTGCCTAGCTTAATTACTACATAAGTGGTGGCACTCGGCATAAGCACGCCAAAAAACTCTTTCCCGTCTTTGACCACTTTGACGTGATCACCGTGTCCTATGTCGTCCATTTTAGGCATCAGAATGGTGCAACAGGTCCTTCTCCACCATTTGCAGGGCGTTCTGTTGTAGCATGAGGCGTCGCCGTTGAGATCCCAAACGCTTGCGTCGTGCATTTATCATACGGGCTACCTCACTTGCTGCAGGCCCGCCCTTCACGCCCCTTTTAGCAATGTTATGACTGACGTCGAGAGCCTCTCTGACATCACTAGCTGTCAAACCAAGGAGTGACAAGGGCTTTCCAACGTGTTGTTTTCCCACATTATCGATTGTATCAAAATCGCAGTGACCGGTTCGCACGACTTCTGCAACAATGGTGTGTGCGGTTCGAAAAGGAACGCTCGTCGTACGAGCAATAGTGTCGGCCAGCTCGGTTGCCGTTGTGAAGCCTACAGAACTCATATCAGCTAGCCTTTCTCTGTTAATAATAAGCGTTTGTATAATAGCTTGAACAATCCGGGCACAGTCGATTGCTGCACTGATCGCTTGGTGCAAATGCGGCGTAATCTCCTGCAAATCGAGATTATAGCTATATGGAAGCGCCTTACAAATTACCAAACTAGCTGTGAGCGCTCCGATAACCGTTCCCGTTTTTGCGCGCGTCAATTCAAGCGGGTCAGGGTTCTTCTTCTGTGGCATAATAGAGCTTGTTGAAGCAAACTTGTCATCCAGTTCCACGTAGCCAAACTCGGACGTGCTCCAGAGTATGAGCTCTTCGGAAAGGCGGCTAAGTGTGATCATGAAATTTGAAGCAGTTGCTAGCACCTCTATGACGAAGTCGCGGGTGCTCACTGCGTCCATCGAGTTCTCAATAATCCCGTCGAAACCGAGAGCTGATGCAGTCGAATCCCGATCGATCGGCCAGCCAGTGGAGGCAAAAGCTGCTGCCCCTAAAGGCGATTTGTTTATTCGATCATAGCAGTCCCCCGAGCGTGCCAAGTCACGCTCCAAGGCATCATAATGTGCGAGCAGATGGTGCCCTAGCGTCGTAGGCTGGGCGTGTTGCAAATGTGTAAAGCCAGGCATTATGGTGGACAGGTTTTCAGCTGACCGTTCCAATAGGGTGCTTTGCAGGGCAAGAATAGCATCCTTGAGTGAAAGCAACTTGTCACGAACGGCCATGCGAATGCACGCTGCAACCTCATCATTTCTCGACCGACCTAGGTGCAGCCAGCCAGCTTGCTCAGGCCCGACCTCATCCGTTAGCGCCGTTTCAATCGCAACATGGACATCGTCAACATCTTTCGGTAAAAAAGCGTAACCGCGCTCATTTATGTTAAGCAATGATTGTTTAAGCGCGTTATAGGTTTTTTGTGAGATTATCTCCTGCTTATTGAGCATTCTCACATGCGCGAGATCGACGAGAATGTCATAACGAAAAAGCCACGCATCTGCGGCGATGGAGGTGATAAACCGTGATGCGCGCTCATCGAACTCCATTAGACGGCCCTTCCGAATGATGTTCTGCGTCATTACATTCTCAGACGAACGGACGGGTATTATGTATTTCGCTTGATAGCATTTAGAGAGGACTTTCCACTTCTAATTACAGTGAGCTCGGTGCCATCGCGTTTGATCGTAGTAATGTTCGTCATATGTGATGCGCGCAACGTATTCTTGTAGTTCGATGCAAAAGTTAATCTTTGAACCAAGCAGACTCTAACTTAAAACACAACCACCAATTCGAATATGAAGAGCTTGGAAGGTAAAACCGTCATCGTAGGTGTCACAGGCAGTATCGCGGCAATAGAGACTATCAAGCTGATCCGCGAGCTCAGGCGCCGGGGCGCAATGGTGCACGTCGTTACGACGCCAGCAGCACGGCAGATACTACACCAAAATGCCTTGGAATACGCCTCACAGAACCCTGTGATCAATGAACTCACGGGAAAGGTTGAGCACGTCGCTTTTCTAGGGAAGGACGGTTCGGCAGACATGCTTTTAATTGCGCCTTGTACAGCAAATACGATAGGTAAGGTTGCACACGGCATTGACGATACTCCTGTAACGACGTGTGCAGTCACAGCCATGGGATCGGGCAAACCTGTTGTGATGGTTCCTGCAATGCACTTGTCTATGTATTCTCAGCCGCTTGTAAGAGAGAACATCAATCGCCTAGAAGAGCTAGTCCATTTCGTTTGGCCACGCCTCGAAGAAGATAGGGCAAAATTCGCCGATATACGCGAAATCTTACTCACAGTCGAGCGGCTCTTGTCCCAAGGGGATCTAGCAAAAAAGAAAGTGTTGATCACAAGCGGCGCCACGATAGAGGCCGTAGACCCGATTCGCATTCTCACCACAAGAAGCTCAGGGCGAACTGGCAGGGAGATTGCTTATGAAGCTTTTAGAAGGGGGGCTGACGTTACTATCGTGCACCGAAGCAGTGCACAGCTCGTGAATCAGATACGTGTGGAAAGTGCAGCAGAGATGAGCGATGCAGTTCTTGCGGAGCTGGAGAAAGGATACGATATATTTATCAATGCGGCAGCTATCTCCGATTTTACCGTTGATAAACACGATGAAAAGATTAGATCCGGCCAAGCGCTTCATCTCTTGTTGAAAAATGTTCCAAAGCTCACCGACATGGTTCGAGCGACGTATCCACATCTTTTTATCGTTTGTTTTAAGGCAGAAACTAATACGACTCCGGATGAACTCATAGACTGTGCCCGCTCGATTCCCGTTGATTTAGTGGTTGCAAACGACGTGACTGTGCGAGGTATGGGCACTAAAGACAACGAAATTTACATCGTAAATTCGCGCGTAGAGCGGTATCAAGGCGATAAAGAATATCTCGCTGTGAAGATTATCGATGCTGTTGTCCAGAGAATGAACCACAAATGAAAGCGTTTTGCCCCTTTCATATTACAGGGTTTTTCGCATTGAAGTCTGATCAGAAAAACATTTCCTCAATTGGGTGCGGCGTTGTTATTGCTGACGGCGCCGTGACTGAGGCCTCTGAAGGACACGGCAGCGTTTATATCAACCGACAGCAGGATTCTGCCCCCACTACAAAAACGGTCGCCGCTTTGCTGTCTGATAAGATCGCTGATATTAGGACCGAGCTAGCGGGGCCGATGGGCTGCGGACTTGGGACTAGTGGCGCCGGTGCTTTAAGCACCGCCCTCGCCTTAAACGAATTGTGGGAACTTAAACACAGCTTTAATGCCCTTTGTGACATTGCACAATTGGCAGAAATTACAAACAAAACTGGAGTTGGCGACGTTATCGCCCAAGCAATAGGAGGTATCGTCGTTCGTCAACAAAGCGCGGTTTTTCAGATTCCTACTCCCCCGCTCGAGGTTTCTTATATCGTCTTTGGTCCCCTCCCAACTCCCGAAATTTTAGCAGACCAAGATAAAATCGCCGTTATAAACAAGTTTGGATCAGCTTCACTGCGCAGGCTTTTACAGAAGCCAACTTTTGACGAGTTTATGCGTTTGTCGAAGCAATTTGCCTGCGATACTGAGCTCATAAGTCCAAAAGCGCAAGATACGGTCGAAGCGGTTGAAGCAAGCGGTGGACTTGCATCTATGGCGATGCTCGGAGACGCCGTTTATGCTATAGATCCTGCAAACGCGCTCAATGCGTTTGGAAAAGTTCGAAAGACAATGATATACAATCGTGGCGCCCATCTTGTCTTCTTAACTCATTAAAATAAGCGTAACTTAGAACAAGAAACTCAAGAAACGTGATACGCACGCTGATCGCAAAAACCAATCAAAAAGGTAGATGGAAGAACAACATATTAGTCAAGGTGCGCAGCGCAAACTTCTAACAATAATGCAGTTAATCCATCAATTTAGTCTTTTTCGTAGTTCAACAAGCTAGGTTACTCTTCGACTATTTCAGCAAAAGCGAAGTTGCGCTTCACAGCCTTGATTTCAATCTTAACTTCGTCACCGATCTTGGTGTGTGGAATGAAAATCACGAAACCACTAATTCGAGCTATGCCATCACCCTGTTTAGCAATATCTTCGATTTTAACGTCATATTGCTTTCCGACATCTACAGGGGCAGCCTTTGGTTTGCTGTCATAACTCTTATAGCCGCCGCCGAAATTGTTTCTAGTATTTGCTCTATACAAAACGTCACCTCCTTTTTGTTTAGATGACTAAGTTTATGCAGATATCATATATAGCTTCGCGCAAAACGTGCATTTTTTCCACATCAAAGACCTATATGCGGGTCTTAAGATGCGTTGGTCCAGTGCGAAGCTAACCTAAAGGTTTGTTTTGCTAAAGGCCTGCTATGTAGCAGCGGTTGTTAGTTGCAGTAGAACTATTGCCCTGATTCCAACAAGTTAAAATAGTACTTCGTTCGTGGGAGAAACAGTTGGGAAAAGGCATCCAAAGCCGTGTGTCTCGCACAGAGCGTGACTACCTCATTTTTGGAGACACGCGGCGCCGCCCCCAACAGTATCCGTTGACAAGAGTAATTATAAGACGGTAGTTCAGTGAGGGGTGCTATTAATTCATATATTGTTCATCCTATTTAGAAAGACCCGTCATTAACTCCAACCCACAAAAGTTCGTGGCCATGTTAGTTAAAAGATCGAAGAGAGTCAAGGGTGGGCGCATCAAGGGACGGATGGTTGAGATAGCACTACCCCAAGCGAGGAGAGTGCGTGAGCAATGACATAACCGTACTTGCCACCAGATAACTAAATATGCAGCAAACGCTAGACTTTTAAGCTCCGTCTCTCACTAGATAAAGATGAAATGTGATATAGGCGATCTACATTTCCAATACGAAACACGTGGGGAAGGAATGCCTGTTCTGATGATCCACGGATTTGGGATTGACCGTAATGTAATGATCGGCTGTATGGAGCCTATCTTTAAAAACCGCTCTGGATGGAAACGCATCTACTTTGACTTACCTGGAATGGGTCGCACGCCAGCGCCTCACTGGTTAAACAACGCAGATCAAATGCTTGAAGCGATCTTGGCGTTTGTAAATAAAGTTATAGATTATGACTCGTTCTTGGTTGTTGGTGAATCCTATGGGGCGTATCTTGCCAGAGCAATCGTTAAATTGATACCAGAACGCCTCAAAGGTGTACTTCTTATCTGCCCCGTAATTATTGCTGATCGAAAGCGACGCGACCTGCCACGGCGAACGATATTCGTGAAAGACAAATCATTCCTAGCAGGTATCGAACAAACCGAATACAAAAACTTGTTTGAGCGCGTGCTCGTTGTGCAAGATCTAAAGCGCTGGAATCGGTTTAAACAGGATATCATCCCAGGGATGCGCACAAAGGATCGAGCGTTTCTTGCGCAGTTTCAAAAGCATGGGTACAGCCTCTCCTTTGATGTAGACCAGCTTGAGCACCCCTTTGACCGATCGTCAGTTATATTCTCTGGACGCCAAGATACCTCAGTTGGGTATAGGGATTCACTAAAGCTTGTCGAGAACTTCCCCCGTGGAACGTTTGCGATACTGGATAGAGCCGGACACGGACTAGAAGTCGAGCAGGAGACCGTTTTCAACTGCTTAGTCAATGAATGGCTCAATCGCGTAGAAGAAGACAATCAGCGTTTATCTCGCTCACTATGATCTGTTCACACCTGTTGTCTCACGGCGTCAGGTTGTACGCTATCGAGCTCTTGAGTTTCGAATTGCGAGAGTCAAACATAACGAACAAAGCTGCCAAAGCTAAAGGGGCTCGTGAGACGCAAAGCGTCAATCAAACTAAACGTAACTTTGGTCTTCCCTGCCAGAAAAAATGCTAGATTAGTAGGTCACTACAGAGCGTCAGCCCGCCGCAATAAATATCGTTCCGAGGTAGCCCATTGGGCGGGCCCTCGCTCTCCAGCATCGACATATTCAAATGCGCACGGCTGTATTTAACGCTCTTCTGCGCGGTATGAAAGTGTTTCAAAGAGCGATTTAGCTATACTCGTAGCTTTAGCTACACGTTGATAACGGATCGGCAGAATCCAACACTCACGTTATAGAACAGAAGGATCTTGTTGCATAATCCCGAAAAGGTTTCCTTCTGTGTCGGCACAATAAGCGTGGTATCCAACCCCAGGGACGACCGACTTGGCTACAACAATACGCCCTCCCGCGCTGACTACCCTGTGCGTGAACTCATCGATAGAGTGAACGTCAACGGTATTGACTGTCGTTTCGTCTCCCATGCGCTGCCTTATCGCTCCGTTGATGCTGGTCTGATCGCGATCGTCAGTGCTGATAAGCCAATAGTCAACTGGGCCTTCCCATTTGTTGATGCGCCAACCAAAGACGCTTTCATAAAACGCAGATGCTCTAGTCGGATCATCCGCTGAGATTTCAAAATGAATAATTTTAGGCATAGTCTCTTAATTGAAGTTGATAAGTAACTTCATAGATATATAGGTCTAGATCTTGCACAAGTCATGCTAAGCTTCGCGTGGCTCCAATGCAGCAAGCAGTTCGCAACTATCATGCTTAATGAGCTTGTATGCATCAGATACTACCGGATGTGTTGTTCATACGATACTCGTCACAGAGCAAGCGTGAGGCGGCTCAAATCAAAAAAAGAGCATGGGCATTTGCGCGGTTTTTGTTCGAAACCTTGAAGTAGAACAATGAGACTCGTAGGCGTCATTAGTAGATTGATACTATGGATGAACTGATACTTGGTTCAGTTGTTGTTCTGTTGTTGGTTCCGTTGTTGCTTTGTGCCTTGGCATTATCCTTAAGATGGTGGGACAAAACAGGGAACGAAAAAAGCGAGACTCTAACACAAAAATGACCGCAAACGAGCGATGGATAATCTTAGTTTCGCTGTCTTTGATGGCCTTCGCTCTAGTAACTGGAATCGGAGCTTTTGGCGCTTTTTAGTTCTTGAATATTTTATAGTAACGTTGGTCTCTCTAATACCGTGCAATTCGAGAAATCAGCAACACGTGAAGTGTTAAGTCAACAACAGAACTCAGCTCAATGTGATTTGCCTTGTTGACGTGGTCAAAAAGCCCTCACTTACTAAAAGCTACTTTTGTCGTCCCAGCGCACGATGAGCGTTTCTTTCATCCAAGACAAGAAAATACAGATTCATGACCGTGGATAATCTTCCAAGTAGGCCCTTTTTTGCGGAGCACAAGAGTTACGCGTTTGCATCCAGGAACGTCTGCATAGACATCCCATAATCGCGCGGCACGAACCTCATAAAAAGCATAAACGATATTAGCATCATCTTCGCTGTGCTCAACCAACGCATACGTCATATAGCTATAATTAGACATTGCATATTTAAGGACGTCTTCGATCTCGTGATAGCCTTTGCGGACGGCACCGTGATCTGTTGAGATATATGTGAGATCATGGCTCGATTCGTCCCAAATTGATATTGCCGTATCAGCATCTCCAGCAATAAACGCTTTACCGTACAATTGAAGGATTGCTTCGACGCTTTCACACTCATCGGCTAAAGGGTGCAAGTTTGATCCCTCTCCCTCTGTAATGACGCCCGCAACATCGCTCAACGCGGGTCTTTCGCGCGAATTTTGCATTTCGATGAGCTCAAGCACAGTGGCCTTCATATCTAGCAATTCTTTGTTACCAGGATCAATTTTGAGCGCTTTTTCAACGGCGTCCCGTGCCGCCCTGTAGTCGTTGTTTTGAGTTGCTCGTTGAAAATCTTCGACGTATACGTAAATACGTCGCGAAGTGGAATCTTTTTTGAAGAGCTTCATGGT
>Ga0209048_10000920_pt1 | contig 31106 bp, 34 predicted proteins | sample FrelakmetCRP12CR_FD_187146 | JGI IMG/M metagenome (GOLD analysis project Ga0209048, IMG submission 187146) | Freshwater lake sediment microbial communities from the University of Notre Dame, USA, for methane emissions studies - CRP12 CR (SPAdes)... | ecosystem: Environmental > Aquatic >...
CGCACGCGTACCGACAGATCGAGGTGGATGTGCGCCCCGAGCTCGCGCTCGATCGCCCGCCGGGCGGCGACCCCGATCGACTTGATCATCCGGCCGCCCGACCCGATCAGGATCCCCTTCTGCGACTCGGTCTCGACGAGCACGACCGCTCGCACCACCACGAGCTCGTCGCCGCGCGGCTCGATCGACTCGATCTCGACCTCGACCGAGTGAGGCACCTCGTCGCGGGTGCGGGCCAACACCTGCTCCCGCACCAGCTCGGCCAGCCGGACGGACTCCGCCTGGTCGGAGTACTGGCCGGCGTCGAAGTAGAACGGACCCGCCGGCAGCAGCGCGACGAGCTGCTCCACCAGCTCGCCGACGCCGGCTCCGGTCCGGGCCGAGACCGGGAAGATATCCTCGGCCAGCTCCAGATCGGCCACCGCCTGCAGCGTGGCCGCCGTCTTGGCCCGGTCGCCGCGGTCGATCTTGTTGACCGCCACCACGACCGGCACGGGCGGGCCGCGCAGCAGGCCGGCGATGAACCGGTCGCCCGGGCCGATCCCCTGCTCGGCGTTGACCACGAACAGGCAGCCGTCGGCGTCCTCGAGCTCGCGCTCGACCCGGCGCTGCATCCGCTCGGTGAGGGCGTCGCGGGGCCGCTGCACGCCGGGCAGATCGACGAGCACGAGCTGCCAGCCCGGCCCCGTCGCGACGCCCCGGATCGCCCGCCGGGTGGTCTGCGGCTTGTCGGAGACGATCGCGACCTTGGCCCCGACGATCGCGTTGGCCAACGTCGACTTGCCGACGTTCGGCCGACCCGCCAGCGCGACAAAACCAGACCGCTGCGGCCCCCCGGGCGGCTCCGCAGATGCCTTTACTCCACCCAACGCATCAGCTCGGCCTGGAGCGCCAGCATCTCGCCGTCGTCGGTCTCGTGGTCCATGCCGGTGAGGTGGAGGGCGCCGTGCAGCACCGCCTCGCGCAGGTCCGCGGTGTGCTCGGGACAGATCACGATGTCGCCGAGCTCGCGCGGGCCGAGCGGCGCGCCGTCCTCGTCGACGGGGAACGAGAGCACGTCGGTGGGCTCGTCGATCCGGCGGTGGTCGCGATTGAGCCCGCGGATCCGGTCCTCGTCGACGAACTCGACGGCGGCGTGACCCTCGGCGATCCCGGCCGAGGACAGCGCCAGCACGCACAGCTCACTCACCTCGAGCGCGGTCGGGCCACCTTCCGGGAGGCCGTCGAGCCCGATCACCTCGATGTCCAGCAAGGCTCGCTCGGAGCCCATCACGCCCGCTTGCGCGGTCGCAGCTCTGGCGCGAGGCGCTGGGAGTGCTCGTTGTAGGCGGCCACGATCCGCCGGACCAGCTTGTGGCGGACCACGTCCTCCTCGCTGAAGCGGACGAACTCGATCCCCTCGACCTCCTTGAGAATGTCCGCGACGACGATCAGACCCGAGTCCTGCTGCGGCGGCAGGTCGACCTGGGTGATGTCGCCGGTGACGACCATCCTCGAGTTGAAGCCGAGCCGGGTCAGGAACATCTTCATCTGCTCCGGGCTTGTGTTCTGCGCCTCGTCGAGGATGATGAAGCTGTCGTTGAGCGTGCGGCCGCGCATGAAGGCCAGCGGCGCGACCTCGATCACTCCTCGCTCGAGGTGCTGCGAGACCTTCTCGGGCTCGAGCATGTCGTGCAGGGCGTCGAACAGCGGCCGCAGGTACGGGTCGACCTTGGCCATCAGGTCGCCGGGCAGGAAGCCCAAGCGCTCGCCGGCCTCGACCGCCGGCCGGGTGAGGATGATGCGGTTGATCTCGCGGCGGCTGAGCGCCGCGGCGGCCAGCGCCACGGCGAGGAAGGTCTTGCCCGTGCCGGCGGGCCCGATCGCGAACGTGATCGTGTTGTTGCGGATCGAGTCGACGTAGCGCTTCTGGTTGACCGTCTTGGGCGCGACCTTGGTCGTGCGGTGGCGCCAGACGACGTCCTCGAGGATCCGGGCCGGAGACTCGTGCTCGTCCAGGGCCCGCGTCACCGCCTCGATCGTCCCGGGCGCGATCTCGTGCCCCTGGGCGATCAGCTCCGACAGCTCGCGCACGACGGACGAGGCCGCCTCGACGGCGGCGTCGTCGCCCTCCAGGGTGAGCACGTTGCCGCGCAGGAAGACGTCGCAGTCGAGGTGCCCCTCGAGCGTGCGCAGGACGGCGTCCTCGCTCCCCGCCAGCTCTGCGGCGACGGCGTTATCGAGCTCGATCTGCTTACGCACGCTGACCCGCGAGCGCCTCTCGCACGCGCGTGGACACCCGTTTGCCGTCCGCGCGTCCGTCGACCTTGGTCATCAGCGCCTTCATCACCTGGCCCATGTCCTTGGGGTCGGTCGCGCCGGTCTCCGCGATCGCGGTGTCGACCAGCTGATCGAGCTCCTCGTCGCTGATCTCGGCCGGCAGGTAGCCCTCGATCAGCTTGGCCTCGGATTCCTCCTGGGCGGCGAGCTCGGGCCGGCCGCCGCCGCGGAACTGCTCCGCGGCCTCGAGCCGGCGCTTGCGTTCGCGCCGCAGCACGGAGAGCTCATCACCGCTGCCCTCCTTGGCCGCCTTCTGCAGCTCGGACAGCACCAGTCGCAGCGCCCCGACGCGATCTTTCTCGCCGGCCTTCATGGCGCTGGTGATATCGGTCCGGACCTGCTCGGTGACCGTCATATAGTCAGGATAGCCCGGCCTCCAACGGAACCCGGGCGCTGATCCCGTCAGCCTGCAGCTCCTCGCAGGCGACCTCGACGATCTCGCCCCGCCCCCCGGCGCCCGCGGGCAGGTAGCAGCGGGTGTAGTCGGCGGTGTATCCGGAGCACTGGCTGTCGGCCACCTTGTCCACGAGCACGCGCTCGAGGCGGCCCAGCTTGGCCGTGCGGTGGTGGCGGGAGCTGACCTCCGAGCGACCCCGCAGCTCACGGGCGCGGCGCTTCTTCTCCTCCGGCGCGACCCGATCGCCGAGCGCGGCCGCCGCGGTCCCCGGACGCGGGGAGTACGGGAACACGTGGACCCGGGAGATGGAGGCCTCCGCGACCGCCTCGAGCGTGCGCTCGAACGCCCGGCGGTCCTCGGCCGGGAAGCCGACGATCACGTCGGCGGTGACGTTCACGCCCGGAACAGCCGCGCGGAGCGCGGCAATCTGATCCAGATACTCCTGCGCGGTGTAGTGACGCCCCATGGCGCGCAGCACGCCGTCATCGCCGGACTGCATCGGCACGTGCAGGTGGGGGCACACCTTGGGCTCGCGGGCGAGCGCCCCGAGCAGCGAATCCTTGACGTGGATCACCTCGACGCTGGAGAGCCTGACCCGCTCGACGCCGTCGATCCGCGCCACCTCCATCATCAGCTCGCCGAGCTCGAGGCCGCGCTCGGGATCGACGTAGTCGCCGACGCTGATCCCGGTCATGACCATCTCGGGCTGGCCCTGGCGGACCCGGCGGCGGACCTCGTCGAGCACCGCGCCGGCCGGGCGCGAGCGGGCGCTCCCGCGGACGGTGGGGATGATGCAGTACGCGCAGTGACAGTCGCAACCGTCCTGCACCTTGACGAAGCCGCGCGTGCGGGCGGCCTGCTCGAGCCTCCGGGCGAGCACGTCGTGCTCGAGATCGACGCAGCCGAGCCCGGCCACCCCGGCCATCTCGGCCGCGACCTCGTCCGCGGTGCCGGTGAAGGGCCTGACAGCCGCATCGATGGCCGCGAACTGGCCCGCGTCGAGGTTGGCCGCACAGCCGGCCACGTAGACCTCGCGGGCCGAGCGGAGCGAGCGCCGGACCGACTGGCGCGACTTCGCCTCGGCCTCGCCGGTGATGCAGCACGTGTTGATCACGTGCAGCTCCGCCTCGGCCTCGGGTGCCTCCTGGAGGCCCGCCTCGAGCAGGCGCCGGCGGGCGATCATCGCGTCCGCCTGGGAGACCTTGCAGCCGAGGAACTTGACGGCGAAAGTGGGCAGAGACCGGGAGCCTAACGGACGCCGATTGGTGAGCCGCCCGCGATCGGCTGAGCCTCTTGTTCCTCACCTCGGTCAGGCCACGGTGTCCTCGAGACAGCCGGCGCCGGGAAGGAGTACCGGCGACCGAAGCCAGCCCGAGGCTTGGGCCGTGGCGCGACGACATCGAGGAACAGGCCACCGAGACTCACGCCGATCGCGAGCGGATTGAGCAAGCTCACCTCCTTGGGAACCCGGATCGCAACATGACCGGAAGGATGAGCCACGGGCCCTCATCCGACATCGTCCGCATGTCCAGAATCCAACCGCGCGCGATTGTCCACGCGGGCCGTTTTGCCCCGAACGCAGCGGCGTCCGCTCGAGTGTCTTGGCGGTGTAATACCCGCCGAAGCCCCCTCCCGCGATCACGACGTGCTGCGACATGCGCGGAAGGCCACCCACGCATCGGGGTGTGAAGCCGGGATCAGGACGGGGCTGCGCCCGCCCGGCGCTACACGCGGCGGTGGCTGCGCTGGCGATGGTGAACGTGATCGCGGATGCGGCACTGGGCGCGGGAGATCGTCGAGCGCCAGGTGTCGGCGTCGAACCGGCTCAGCGACTCCATCTCGTCGTCGGTGAGGACCATGGCGATCTCGAAGAGGGCGTCTGCGCCCCGGCTTCCGGGCTCGATCAGATGCAGGCTGACGCGGTGTTCTGACATGGTTCTATGGATCGTCCTGGGGGCGACGTGGTTACGGTTCTGGTGCGGCGCGAGCGATCAGGTGGATCACTCGAGTACCAAGGCTGCCCACTCTCCATCGGCTCTAGTCATCGACTTCTTGAGGCCGCTGGCAACAAAATCCTGAGCAATACGGTCGGCCTCGGAGACGAGCAACCCGCTGGCGATCACCCGCTCCGGGGTGCCCACCGCCGCCTCCGCCTGCATCCGTTGCGCCCATAGGCGTAGCAGCGGTCCGAGCAGGTTCGCCGCCACGGTGGGCGCCGCCGGCAGCGGGTCGGTGCGGAGGTCGAGGCGGCGCACGTCGAGCGTGACGCCGTTGACCTCGGCGTTCGCGACCGTCGCCTCGACGCCGGCGGGATCGTTGTCGATCGCGATCACCGGATCCCAGCCCAGCTTGGCCGCCGCCAGCGCGAGCACCCCCGAGCCGCATCCCAGGTCGACGAACGGCCCGCCGGGATCGAGCTCGAGCATCAGCGCCAGACACAGCCGGGTGGTGGCGTGGGCACCGGTGCCGAACGCCTGGCCGGGGTCGATGACGAGATCGATCGGCGTGCTCCCCGGCGGCTCCCACGGCGGGCGCACGGTGATCGTGCCGGGCAGCACGAGCGGCTTGTGGAACGACCGCCAGCGCTCGTTCCAGTCGTCGGCGATCTCCGTTGTGGTGACCTCGACCAGCGACTCGCCGGCGGCGGCGCGGAGATCGGGCAGGGCCGGCAGCTCGCCTGGCGGCCCGAAGACCGCGTACTCGACGATGTCGCCGAGGTCGACCTCCTCCACCCCGCTGGGAGCCAGCTCGAGCAGCTCGGCCAGCACCAGCTCGGCCTCGGTCCGCCGGACCCGAACCGCGAGTCTGATCATCGCCGGCGCGCGCGAGGGTTGGCGTCCCGACGACTCAAGCGCCGAACGCGCGCCTGAGCTTGCCGAACACGCCCTCCTCGGTCCGCAGATTGTCCGGGGTCATCGTCTCGGCGAGGCGCTCGAGCAGCTCGCGCTGCTCGCGCTTGAGGCGCTTCGGGATGACGACGTTGACCACGACCCGCAGGTCGCCGGTGCGGCGGCCGCGCAGCGACGGCATCCCGTGTCCGCGCACGGTCAGCGTGTCGTGGGGCTGCGTGCCGGCCGGGATCTCCAGGTCGACGGAGCCCTCCACGGTCGGCACCTCGACCGTCGTGCCGAGCGCCGCGAGCGGGGCCGCCACGTCGACCGCGGTGACGAGGTCGTCGCCGTCGCGCACGAAGCGGGGATCCTCGCGCACGCGGATCATCACGTACAGGTCGCCGGGCGGTCCGCCGCGCTCGCCCGCATGGCCGCGGCCGGCGACGCGGATCCGCTGCCCGTCGGCGATTCCGGCCGGGACGTCGACCGAGACCTTGGCCCGCTCGACCTTGCGCCCGCGGCCGTGGCAGGTCCGGCACGGCTCCTTGGCGACCTTGCCGTCGCCGTGGCAGACGTCGCACGGCGCCGCGCGCACGACCTGCCCGAACGGCGTCCGCGAGACGGCGCGCAGCTGGCCGGCGCCACCGCAGCGCTCGCAGGTCTCGATCGGGGTTCCGGGCTCCGCGCCGTTGCCGTTGCAGTGCTCGCAGCGGGAGATCACCTCGTACGAGACCTCGACCGGATCGCCGCTCGCCGCCTGCGCGAGGTCGACCTCGGCGTTGACGGCGACGTCGCCGCCCTGCACCGGGCCCGAGGCCGAGGTTCCGCCGCCGCCGAACGCGCCGCCGAAGGCACCGCCGCCGAAGAAGGCCTCGAAGATGTCGGCCACGGAGCCGAAGGTCTCGAAGTTGGGCGCGTAGCCGCCGGTGCGCAGGCCCTCGTGCCCGTAGCGGTCGTAGGTCGCGCGGCGATCGGCATCCGAGAGCACCTCGTAGGCCTCGGCCGCCTCCTTGAACTTCTCCTCGGCCGCTGGGTCGTGGCTGTTGACGTCGGGATGCAGCTCCCGGGCCAGCCGCCGGAACGCCTTCTTGATCTCGCCCTCGTCGGCGGTGCGTGCGACGCCGAGGACGTCGTAATAGTCGCGTGGCATGGTCGGGCTCACCGTTCGTCGTACACGTCGGCGATGAACGTGGACAGCTGCGCGGCCGCCTCACGCACCGACCGGATCGCCTGTCCGTAGTCCATCCGCAATGGGCCGATCACCGATACCGCCCCGAGCGTGCGCTGCGGCAGTCCGTAGCTCGCAGCCACGAGCGCCAGCGACCGTAGCGCCGGTGCGTCGTTCTCGCTGCCGATTCGGACCAGCACGTCGCGCTCGGACAGGACCGAGCGCAGCACCCCGAGCAGGGCCGCCCGGCGCTCGAGCATGTCCATCAGCGCGTTCAGCTCGGACACGTCGGAGATCCGTTCGCCGCGCAGCAGCCGCGAGGCGCCGTCGATGTAGAGCGTGTCCTCGACGCTCAGCTCGAGCGCCGTGAAGGCGGGCGCGAGCGCGTCGAGAAAGGCCAGCTCACTGGCCGACAGCGACGGGTCGTGGAGCCGCTGGTGGAGCATCCGGGCGCCGAGCCCGAGGCCGACCAGGCGCTCGTTGAGGTAGCTGGCGGCCCAGTCGGCGAGCCCGGCATCGACCGGCCGGGCAAACGTGAACAGCCGCTTCGTGACGCCGCCGGTCGAGGTGATCACCACGACCATCAGCACCTGCGGCTGCAGTACCAGCACCTCGATGTGGCGGATGGTCGAGGTCTCGATCGGCGGCGCGGTGACGATCGCCAGCAGGTTGTTGACCTGTGACAGCGTCTCGGTCGTCACCCGCATCGCCTCGTCGAGCTCGTGGCGCACGAGCGACAGCGACAGCGCCGGCCGCCGGTCCTCGGCCGGCAGCAGCCGGTCGACGAAGTAGCGATAGCCGGCCTGGGTCGGAACGCGGCCCGCGGACGTGTGCGGGTGGGCGAGCAAGCCCAGCTCCTCCAGGCTCGCGAGCTCGTGGCGGATCGTCGACGGTCCCCATTCGACGCCGGCGGCCAGCGCCTTGGACCCCACGGGCGAGCCGGCCTCGAGGTATTCCTCGACGACCTTGCGCAGCACGAGTTCCTGGCGCTCCGTCAACATGACGCGAATTGTAGGTCGGCGCTGCGGCGGCTCCGGCCGGTCGGGGGTCGGCCCGCAGCGCCGGCCCCGGTCGGGCCGGGGTCAGCCCATGTGCAGCTCGGCCTCGGCGTGGCGGATGATCCGCCGGCCGGCCTGGGAGACCTCGGAGTGGACGACGACCACCTCGCCGTCGGCCTCGGCCGCGGTGCCGGTGACGACGATCTCCTCGCCGATCAGGCCCATGCCGCGGAACTGGACCGACAGGCGCCGCAGCGCGTCCGGACGGCCGACGGCCTCGGTGTGGGCGCGGGCCACCTGAGCCATGGTCCACAGGCCGTGGAGGATCTTGCCCGGCAGGCCGACACCGCGCGCGAACTCGTCGTCGATGTGGATCGGGTTGAAGTCGCCCGACGCGCCCGCATAGCGCACCGTGACGTACGGATCGGGGGTGACCCTGAGCTCGATCGACTCGCCTTGATTCATGACGCTCCCCTCACGATGTTGGTCCAGGTTCCGGTGCAGACTAGCTCACCGTCCTGGTTGACGGACTTGGATTCGAACACGTAGAAGCCCATGCCGGCGCGGTCTGAGATGTCCTTGACGGTGGTCGTGGTCGTGATCTCGTCGCCGGCCACGACGACCGGCCCCCAGCGGAACTCCTGCGAGCCGTGCACCATCATCGCGAAGTCGAGCGCGACCTCCGGGTTCAGCAGCGCCGCGGCGACCGACGGGGCGGCGTAGACGACGGCGAACATCGGCGGCGCCACCACATCGCGGTGGCCGGCGGCGCGGGCGGCCTCGACGTCGTGGTGGATCGGGTTGCTCTCCCCGACCGCGTTGGAGTACTCGCGGATCTTCTCGCGTCCGACCGCGTAGAGAACCGGCGGGAAGGTCTTGCCGACGGCCTTGGTGGTGATGGGCATGGCGCGAGTGTACGGGCCGGGCTCAGATGATCACCGGCACGGTGCCGCCGTCGACCGACCAGGCGGCGCCGGCGACGTTGGCCGCTGCCTCCGAGCACAGGAACACGATCACCGATGCGATCTCCTGCTCGGTGCCGAGGCGGCCACGCGGCGTGCGGGCGGCGGTGTCCGCGAGCACCTGCTCACGCGTGCTCCCGCGCCGCGCGGCGAGCTGATCGGCCAGTCCGCCGGGCGCCGTCCACAGGTCGCCGTCGAGCGGACCGGGCGCGACGGCGTTGACGAGCACGCCCTGCGCGGCGTAGGCGTCGGCGAACGCCCGCGAGAGCGACAGCTCGGCGGCCTTGGTCACCGAGTAGGCCATGTTCGTGAGCGAGGGACGCTTGCCCGAGGACGAGCTCACGTTGACGATCCGCCCCCAGCCCGCCTCGGCCATGCGCGGCGCGACGGTGCGCATCAGCCGCATCGGCGCCATCACGTGCAGTTCCCATTGGGCCTGCCACTCCTCGTCGGTCAGCTCGTCGTGCGGGCGCGATCGGGTCGCGCCGGCGTTGTTGACCAGCACGTCGATGCGCCCGAAGGCTGCGTCGCACGCCGCCACGAGCAGGCTCGGCGCGCTGGCCGACGTGATGTCGACCGCCACCGTCTCGGCCCGCCCGCCGGCCGCGCGGCACGCCTCGCGCGCGTCGGTGAGGGCGCCCGCGTCGCGACCCGCGAGCAGCACCGCGGCCCCCTCGGCCGCGAGCGTGACCGCCGTCGCGCGCCCGATGCCGCGCGACGCTCCGGTGACGATGCACGCGCGATCGCGAAGGCCGAGATCCATGGTCCGGGGATTCTCGCGCGGATCGGCCATCATGTGCTGAGCGACATGGAGACGATCCAGCCCACAAGCGCTCCGCCGGCGCCGGACGCCGACGGCGAGCAGCCGGTCATCCGCACCCGGGGGTTGACGAAGATCTATGAGGGTGCCGACTTCGCCGCGGTCGACGGACTCGACCTGTCGGTGCGGCCGGGCGAGATCTTCGGGCTGCTGGGCCCCAACGGCGCCGGCAAGACGACGACGGCGGGAATGCTCACGACGCGGGTCATCCCGACGTCGGGCAGCGCCCACGTCGCGGCGGTGGACGTGGTCGCGCACCCCGCGCTGGCCAAGCAGCTGATCGGCGTCGTCTCCCAGACGAACACGCTCGACCGGCAGCTGACCGTGCGCGAGAACCTGTACTTCCACGGGCGCCTGTTCGGGATCCCGGCGGACGAGTCGCGCGCCACCGCGGACCGGTTGCTGGAGCAGTTCCGCCTCTCCAAGTGGGCCGACGCCTCTGTGTTCGCGCTCTCGGGTGGAATGGCCCAGCGGCTGATGGTCGCGCGGGCGATCCTGCACCGTCCCGCGGTGCTGTTCATGGATGAGCCCACCGCCGGCCTCGATCCCCAGAGCCGCCTGGCGCTGTGGGAGATCCTCGGGGATCTGCACGCGGCCGGCCAGACGATCCTGCTCACCACGCACTACATGGAGGAGGCCGACCAGCTCTGTCACCGCGTGGCGATCATGGATCACGGCAGGATCCTGGCCCTCGACACGCCCGTGGCGCTGAAGCAGTCGGTCGGGGCGGACACGATCGTCGCGGTCAAGGCCCACGGCGAGGCCGGCGCGCTGGCCGATCACCTGCAGCGGGAGATCGACGGCGTCACCCGCACGCGGCAGATCGAGGGCGGTGTCGAACTGAACGTCGCCGGCGCCGAGCGGATCGTGCCGCGGGTCGTGGCCGCCGCCGAGCGCGGCGGCTACGAGCTGATCGACCTCTCGGTCGCCGAGCCGAGCCTGGAGACGGTGTTCATCAGCCTCACCGGCAAGGATCTGCGCGAATGACGACCACAGCGGGCACGAATGCCGCGCCGGGCGCCACCGAGGCGATCGCGCTCGCGCCGACCCGGTCCGCGTTCGCGGCCGGCCGCACCGCCCTGCACGCGCTGATCCTGCGCGACCTGGTGGTGTTGAAGAAGAACTTCGGCGAATTCGTGGCGCGCACGCTGATCCAGCCGTTCCTGCTGGTGTTCGTGTTCCTGTACGTGTTCCCGTCGATCGGGCAGGGTGTCGGCGCCGGCCGCGGCGGCGTGGTGGCCGAGTCCGCGTTCGCGACCGTGCTCGTGCCCGGGGTGGTGGCGATCTCGATCATGTTCCAGGGCATCCAGGCGGTGGCGCTGCCGATGTCGACCGAGTTCGGCTACACGCGGGAGATCGAGGACCGCGTCCAGGCGCCGTGCCCGATCTGGCTGGTCGCGGTCGCCAAGGTCCTCTCCGGCGCCACCCAGGGGGCGCTCGCGGCGGTGATCGTGTTCCCGATCGCGGCCGTCGTCCACGCCCCCGGTGTCCACGCCCACCTCTCGGTCCACTGGCCGATCGTGGTGACGCTGATCCCGCTCGCCTGCGTGGCGATGGCCTCGCTCGGGCTGTTGCTCGGCACGACCTTCGAGCCCCGCAACATCGGGCTGATGTTCGGCTTCGTCGTCCTGCCGCTGACCTTCCTCGGCGGGACCTACTACCAGTGGACGCGGCTGTCGCCGGTGCGAATCGGCGGCTTTCACTGGCTTCAGACGATCGTGCTGATCAACCCCCTGATCTACGTCGCCGAGGGCATGCGCGCCGGCCTCACGGAGGCCTCACACATGCCGCTGTACGTGATCTACCCGGTGCTGTTCGGGTTCCTGGTCCTGTTCCTGTCGCTGGGACTGCGCAACTTCAGGCGCCGCGTGCTCCTGTGAACGCCTCGCCGACCCGCGCCAGCCCCTGCTCGGTCGCCGGCTCGGTCAGGTTCGCGTAGCCGAGCACGAGCGCTCGTCCGTCGACTCCCACCGGGACCGGTTCGAGCCCGGCGCCCTCGGCGATCAGCCGGTGACGCGCCCAGCCGGGGTCCTCGATCGCGACCCGCTCGAGCCCTCGCTCGCGCCTCCGAGCCACCGGTGGCCTTTCCGGCGGATCGGTTGTCCCCCGCTTCCCCCCAGCGCTACCATCAACTCACGATGATCGAGTCTCGGATCGAGGAGCGCTGAAGCCGTGAACGGACGCCATACGCTCAGAGCTTCCGACACCGACCGCGACCAGATCGCCGAGCGCCTGCGCGTCGCCGCGACCGAGGGTCGCCTCTCCACCGACGAGTTCGACGCCCGGCTCGGGGCCGCGCTCAAGGCCCGCACCTACCACGAGCTCGACCGGCTCGTCGCCGACCTGCCGGGCAAGAAGCTCGCGCCCCGGCGCAGCACCGCGCGCTCGCTGGCCAGCTCGCACCCCGTGGCCGCGACGGCGATCGCCCTGGCCACGATCACGGTGGCGATCGCGGCGCTGGCCATCGTGGCGATGATCGGCGCGGCCTGGATCGGCTGGATGGTCTTCGCCTGGATCTTCTTCGGCGCCAAGCGTGGCCGCTACACACACGTGCCGCCGGGTAAGAGCCGCCAGCTGCGCCAGGGCCTCGGACCACAGCCGCGCTCCGGCGCGCCCAGCCGCAGCAGCTACTGGGCCTAGCGGCTCAGCCCTTCTCGCCCAGCTCGAGTACGGCCAGGAACGCCTCCTGGGGCACCTCGATCCGGCCGACCTGCTTCATCCGCTTCTTGCCCTTCTTCTGCTGCTCGAGCAGCTTGCGCTTGCGCGAGATGTCGCCGCCGTAGCACTTGGCGATCACGTCCTTGCGGTACGCCTTGATCGTCTCACGAGCGACGATCCGGGAGCCGATCGCGGCCTGGATCGGCACGTCGTACTGCTGGCGGGGGATCTTCTGGCGCAGCTTCTCGGCCATCGTGCGCCCGACGTCGGCTGCCTTGGAGCGGTGGACGAGCATCGACAGTGCATCGACCGGGTCGCCGGCGAGCAGGATGTCGAGCTTGACCAGATCCGATTCACGCAGGCCGATCAGCTCGTAGTCGAGCGAGGCGTAGCCGCGGGTCCGAGACTTGAGCTGGTCGAAGAAGTCGAGCACGATCTCGGCCAGCGGCAGGTCGTAGGTGATCTGCAGCCGCTCGGCCGACAGGTAGTGCATGCCCGCGTGCTCGCCGCGGCGCTCCTGGCACAGCTCCATGATCTGCCCGACGAACTCCTTCGGGGTCAGGATCGAGGCGCGGATGTACGGCTCACGGACCTCGGCCACCTTGCTCGGGTCGGGCATGTCGTTGGGCGAGTGCACCGGCAGCACGGTGCCGACCAACGGACCGCCTTCGGCGTCCGTCGGTGCCCTCAGCGTGACCTCGTACTCGACACTCGGCATCGTGGCCAGCAGCTCGAGGTCGTACTCGCGCTCGAGCCGCTCGCGCACGATGTCCATGTGCAGCAGCCCGAGGAAGCCACAGCGGAAGCCGAACCCGAGCGCGTCGGAGGTCTCGGGCTCCCACGACAGCGCCGCGTCGTTGAGGGTCAGCTTCTCGAGCGCGTCGCGCAGGTCGGGGTAGTCGTCCGAATCGATCGGGAAGAGGCCACAGAACACCATCGGCTTGACCTCGCGATAGCCCGGCAGCGGCTCGCTGGCCGGGCGCGCCTTGACCGTCAGCGTGTCGCCGACCCGCAGCGCGCTCACGTCCTTGATCCCGGTGATCAGGAACCCGACCTCGCCGGCGTGGAGCGCGTCGGCGGAGGTCATCTGCGGCGTGAAGAAGCCGATGTCGTCGATCTCGGCTTCGGTGCCGGCCTGCATCGCGCGGATCGCCTCGCCCTTGGTGAAGGTTCCGTCGACGACCCGGATGTAGGCGATCACGCCCCGGTACTGGTCGAACTCGGAGTCGAAGATGAGCGCTCGGGGGGGAGCATCGGGATCGCCCCCAGGGGGGGGTACGCGCGCGATCAACTCGTCGAGCACGTCGGTCACCCCCTCCCCGGTTTTGGCGCTGATCCGCCGCACCTCCTCGGCGGGTTCCCCCAGCAGCTCGGCCACCTCCTCGGCCACGCGCTCGGGCTCGGCTCCGGGGAGGTCGACCTTGTTCAGGCACGGGATCAGCTCGAGCCCCGACTCGACGGCCAGATACGTGTTGGCCACCGTCTGCGCCTCGACGCCCTGCGACGCGTCGACGACGAGCAGCGCGCCCTCGCACGCGGCCAGCGAGCGCGAGACCTCGTAGGTGAAGTCGACGTGGCCGGGCGTGTCGATCAGGTGCAGCTGGTAGGCCTGCCCGTCGCCGGCCTCGTAGAAGACGCGCACGGCCTGGGCCTTGATCGTGATCCCGCGCTCGCGCTCGAGGTCCATCGAGTCGAGCACCTGGGCGCGCATCGAGCGGGGATCGACGGTGTGCGTCAGCTCGAGGATGCGATCCGCGAGCGTCGACTTGCCGTGGTCGATGTGGGCGATGATCGAGAAGTTGCGGATGTGTGCCTGGTCGGCCATCGCCGCAGAAGGTTAGGAGGTCGGCGAGCGCCGACCCAGGCGGCCGAGCACGAAGTGCTGGATCTGGCGCGCCTCGGGTATCCGCATCGCCAGCACGAGCCAGGCGTAGATCGCCGTCGCCGCGGCGATCGCGAACCCGACCGAGATCACCTGGGCGGGGAGCGAGCGCCCGAGCATCCCGTCGAGGACGCCCCACACCCCCCACGCCACCACGGCCATGAGCGCCGAGGCGAGCAGGATCCGGATCGTGATCATCAGCGTCTGCGGGAGCTCCAGCCGCCCCTTGAAGCCCGCCTTCAGCCGGTGGATCTGCAGCGCGGTCATGACCGCGTTGGCGACCGCGGTGCCGATGACCAGGCCGGCGATGCCCAGCGGCTTGTAGAGCGCGACCGAGACGATGATGTCGACGATCATGTTCACCCCCGCCAGCCGGGTCGGGATCCACGGCCGCTGCACGGCGAAGAAGGTGCGCGTGAGGAGCAGGTTGAGGCCGCCGAAGGGGAGGCTGAACGCGAACCAGAACAGCGCGATCGAGACCAGGTGGGTCGAGTGGGCGGTGAACGCGCCGCGCTGGAACACGAGCCGCGTGATCGGCGTGGCGAGCGCGATCAGCAGCGCCGCGCAGGGGATCAGCAGCAGGTTGATCTGGCGCATCCCGTTGCCGAGCGTGCGGCGCATCTCGGCCGGGGCGCGCCGCGACGCCTGCCGGCTCAGGGTCGGGAACAGGACCGTGGCCACGGCGACGCTGAAGATGCCCTGGGGCAGCATGTAGATCCGGAACGCGTTGTCGATCGCGCGCGGCGCCTCGGGCGAGACGAGCGTCCCGAACACGGAGTTGAGCAGCTGATCGAGGTTGACGATCCCCAGCCCGATCGTGATCGGGAGCATCAGGTACAGGACCTGCCTGACCCGGGGGTCGCGCCACTCGAATGTGAACGCGAGCCGGAAGTCGATCCTGCGCAGGGCGCCCGCGACCATCAGCATCTGCACGAAGGTGGCGATCACCCACGCGATCGCGTAGGCGTACAGCCCGTTGTCGCCGTGGAAGTGCGGGTGCAGGACGACGAGCAGGACGAGGATCACGAGGTTCCACACCGCCGGCGCGATGGCCGGAATCGAGAACTCGTCGTAGGACTGCAGGATCCCCACGAACAGCCCGGTGATGCCCAGCATCAGCACGACCGGGAACAGCACCTGCGAGAGCCCGGCCGTGAGCGCGTCGAGGTGCGGCGTGAACGTGCTGCCGGTGAACAGCGGCATGATCGTCCCCGCGAGCAGGATCCCCAGCGCCGTGACCCCGCCGAGGACGATCAGGATGATCCAGAACAGCGTCGAGGCGAGCTTGAACGCGTCGCGCTTGCGGCCCTGCTGCAGGAGGTCGGTGAACACCGGCACGAACGCCGCCGACAGCGCCGCCTGCGCGAACAGGTTCGCCATCAGGTTCGGGATCTGCGAGGCGATCGTGAACGCGGACGCCGCGGGGCTGGTGCCGAAGTAGCTCGCGGCGACGATCTCTCGTGCGAGGCCGACCACGCGCGAGATCCCCGTCGCGATCGCGAAGATGGCGGTGTTCAGTGCCAGCCGGCGGCGAGGCGGGGCAGCACTCGCTGCGATCGTGTCGTCTCCCACGGGCGCGCTATAGTACGCACGCGCCGCGGCCCAACGTCGACCGCGGCTGCCTGCTGTCATGGCCAACATTCACTCTCAGAAAAAGCGGATCGAGCGCGCCGAGCGCGAGCGACTCGAGAACCGCCGCTACACGTCGAAGATCAAGACGTACTTTCACCGCCTCGAGAGCGCGGTGCAAGGTGGCGACGACACCGTGGCCGACGTCGAGCACCGCACGCTGGTGCAGACGATCGACAAGGCCGTCAAGCGCGGGGCGCTGCACCGGAACACCGGCGCACGCAAGAAGTCCCGCGCCGCCCGGATCCGTCGCGGCGAGACCGAGTAGCCTCGCCGCCGCCGGCTCTGACGCACGGCTGTGCGGCCGGGCGGCCACACGGGTGCCGGCGCCTGCTTGCGCGGCGGGCGCGCCGGTGATCAAGCCGCGATCCGCTGGATCGCCAACAGCGCCGCGGTGTCCTCGCCGGCGCCGCCGCTCGCGCCGCCTCGCGACGCGAGCTCCAGATCCGCGATCTCCTCGATCGCCCGCCGCAGCGCCGCCGTCCCCGTCCGCCGCGCGTCGGCGATCAGCCGGTCGGCCGCCTTCGTGGGCATCCTGAGGCCGCGCTTGACCTCGGCGATCGGCCTCCCTTGGTCGATCGCCTCGGCGATCTCGTGCGCGGCTCGCACGCGCTGCGCCATCCAGTAGATGAGACCGGGCAGCCGCTCGCCCTGCGCGCGCAGCTGCAGGTAGATGCGCGTCGCGGCGGCGGCGTCACCGCCGACCAGCGCGTCGGCGAGCACCCACACCCGCCGCTCCGCCGACGGCGCGGTGAGCTCCTCGATCTCGGCGTCGTCGACCTGCGCCCCGTCACCGAGCTCGAGTGCGAGCTTCTCCAGCTCTCGCAGCAGCCGCTGCTGGCGCTCGCCGACCTGGGCCACGAGGGTCTTGGCCGCGCCGGGGGCCAGCTCGATCCCCATCTCCCGGGCGCGGGCGGCGACCCACTTGGGCAGCTCCCAGGGCTTCAGGCTGACCTCGGCGGAGACGTCTCCCCCAGCCTTCTCGACGGCCGTCGCGAGCTTTGCCGGCGCCTTGGCGCGGCCGTCCTCCCGCGCGAAGAAGGCCACGGTCGTCTCGGGCGGCATCGCGGCCAGCGCCGACTCGAGCGGGGGCAGGTCCTTGTCCTTCCAGCGCTCCACGCCCTCGACGATGATGAACCGCCGGCCGATCGCGAACGTCATCGCGCTCAGCGCCGCCGCCACGGCCTCGGGGTTGGACTCCTCCCCCTCGAACAGCTCCAGTCCCTGGGCCCCGCTCGCGGACTCGGCGATCGCCCGCAGCCGCGCCCGGCGCTCGGCGATCCGCCCGTGATCGTCGCCGTGGATCAGGTAGGCGGGCTTGAAGGCGGGCACCCGGTCCAGTCTAGGGCGCGCTTGGGACGGCGGCGGCCGGCTCCGAGTACGTGGTTCTCCGCACCGAGCGGAGGGTCCATTGCGGATGGCGGGCCCGATCTGCCCGCCTAGGGTGACCTCACAGCGACAGTTGGAGGAGTTCACATGGCGACCCACCTGGTAGATCGCGAGCCGCCCCCGAGGCCGCACGAACCCAACTTCGACGATCACGTCGAGCGTGTGATCGGCGCCGACATGCGCCTGATCTACGGCATCGCCGTGCCGGTGCTCGCCGTGGCCGCGCTGATCATCGTCATGGCCCTGACCAAGGCCGTGTGGATCGACGCCGTGGTCTTCGTCGTCGCCGTGGCCGCGCTCGGCCTCGTCGTGTGGGGCTTCATGCGCATGATGCGCGACGACGGCCCCGACGAATCTCCGACCGACTGACCGACCGAGGATCTCCGACCGACTGACCGACCGCCGATCTCCGACCGACTGACCGACCGCCGACTGACCGACCGAGGCGGACGCGGGCACGGCGCCACCAGGGGCCGTGCCCTACCTCGATGTCCTCGGTCTCAGGCGACCGGCGCCTCGGCGTAGACCTTGCGCTCGGCGAACTCGATGTAGCTGACTCCCGGCTCGCCCTCCACGCCGGCGCGGATCATCGCGTCCTTGAGCGACGGGTCCTGGCGGAACGCGGTGGCGGCCTCCTCGGAGGGGAAGTCGTTGTGCACGATGACCCGGTTCGGGTCGTGGATGTCCCGATAGATCCTGGCACCGCATCCTCCAGGTCTCGAGCCGGGTCCTGCGCGCGATCGACCCGGCGCTCGATCGCGAGCACCGCATGCGGGTGACCGAGTTCGACGTCCTGATCACGCTCGGGAACGCCGAGCAGCACCGGCTCCGCATGACCGACCTCGCCACGGCGGTGATGCTCTCCTCCGGCGGGCTCACGCGCCTGATCGGGCGGCTCGAGGACCGCGGCCTCGTCCGCCGCGATCCCGACCCCTCCGACGCGCGCGGATCGCTCGCCGAGCTCACAGAGGCCGGCGCCGTCGCGCTCGCGCAGGCCCGGGTCACACACAACGAGGTGATCGAGCGGCTGCTCGGGTCGAAGCTCGAGCCGCGGGAGCTGGCCGCGGTGGCGGCGGTGCTGGGGCGGGTTGTCGAGGACTAGGCGCGTGGCCAGCGAAGCGCTGCAATTGAGTTTCGGGGGCCGGAACTCAATTGCAGCGCTTCTCCGAATCCGATCCCCGCGACCCCCGTGGACCAGCGCCACCCGGCCCGGCCAGGCCCCCCTCCGGCCTGGCCCCCCTACCCCCCACCCCCGGCCAACTCCAGCGCCAGCGCCACCGCGTCCTGCGCCGACTCGGCAACTCTGATCCCGTCGATCTCCCAGGTGCCGAGCCCCACCACCGGCACGCCCGTCTTCAGCGCCAGCGCCACCTCGGACAGGGTCCCGTAGGCCCCTCCGACGGCGATCACGGCGTCGGCGGCGCGGATGATCAGGCCGTTGCGGAGCTCGCCGAGGCCGGTGGGGACCGCGACGGCAACCCACGGGTTGGCCTCGCGACGGTGCAAGCCGGGCAGGATCCCGAGCGTGAGGCCGCCGGCGTCGGCGGCGCCCCGACAGGCCGCGGCCATCACGCCGCCGTGACCGCCGCTCACCACGACCGCGCCGGCCTCGGCCAGCGCGGCGCCAACGGCCGCGGCGGCCGTTTCCTGCTCGGGCGTCGCCTCTGCCGGGCCGACGACGGCGACATACGGCGCCGCAGCACCCGGGACCGAAGCTCCGGGGCCCGCCATGGCTACCGGACGACGACGTTGACCAGCTTGTCGGGCACGACGATCACCTTGACCACCTGGTGCCCGTCGAGGTGGGCCTGGACGCCGCGGGATTCGAGCGCAAGACGCTCGAGTTCCTCGCGCGCGCTCCCGGTCGGCGCCGTGACGCGATCGCGGACCTTGCCGTTGACCTGACACACGAGCTCGAACGTGTCCGCCTGGAGCATCTCGGGATCGGCCTGCGGCCACGGCTGCTCCCACACCCGCGTGCCGGTGAGCAGCTCGTACACCTCGGCCCCGAGGTGCGGCGCGAACGGGAACACCAGCGACGCCGCCGCGGCGGCCGCGAAGCGCCGCGCGGCGAGGTCGCCGCCGTCGGGGTTGCGGTCGATGTCGCGATAGACCTCGTTGACCAACTCCATGATCGCGGCGATGGCGGTGTTGAACGCGAACCGGCCGCTCATGTCGCCGGTCACCTTGTCGATCGCCCAGTTGGCCTTGCGCACCAGGCCCAGCGCGTCGCCCTCGGGGCTTGGTGGCTGCTCGGCGGCCGCGGGTGACGGCGTGAAATCGCCATCGCCGGAGCCATCGCCAGAGCCCGCGGCCAGCTCGTCGCCGAGCCGCCACAGGCGGGCCAGGAAGCGGTGGACACCCTCGAGCGACTTCTCCGACCACGCGGCGTCCTGGTCCGGTGGTCCGATGAACAGGGCGTAGCAGCGTGCTGCGTCGGCGCCGTAGCGCTCGACGATCGGCGCCGGCGAAACGACGTTCCCGGCCGACTTCGACATCTTGGCCCCGTCGGGCCCGAGGATCATGCCCTGCGTGAACAGCGCGCGGAACGGCTCCTGGACGTCGAGCAGCTCCATGTCGGCGAGCGCCTTGACGAAGAAGCGCGCGTACATCAGGTGCAGGATCGCGTGCTCGATCCCGCCGATGTACTGATCGACGGGCATCCACGCGTTGACCACCTTCGGATCCCAGGCCGCCTCGTCGTTGCGGGCGTCGCAGTAGCGCAGGAAGTACCAGCTCGAGTCGACGAACGTGTCCATCGTGTCGGTCTCCCGCAGGGCGGGGCCGCCGCAGATCGGGCAGGTCGTGTTGACCCAGTCCTCGGCCGCGGCCAACGGCGAGCGCCCGCGCGGCTTGTAGTCCTCGACGTCGGGCAGCTCGACCGGCAGCTGATCTTCCGGCACGGGCACCATGCCGTGGGTGTCGCAGTAGACGACCGGGATCGGGCAGCCCCAGTAGCGCTGGCGCGAGACGAGCCAGTCGCGCAGCCGGTAGTTGACCGACGCGTGGCCGATGCCCTCGCGGTCGAGCCAGGCGATGATCGCCTCCTTGCCCTGGACCGCGTCGAGCCCGGTGAACTCGCCCGAGTTGATCAGCCGCTCGTCCTCGCTGTGGGCGATGAACGCCTCGTCGGCGGGCGCCTCGGCGCCGGGCGGGGGCGCAATCACGTGGCGGATCGGCAGATCGAACGCCTGGGCGAAGGCGAAGTCGCGCTCGTCATGGGCCGGCACCGCCATGATCGCGCCGGTTCCGTACTCCATCAGCACGTAGTCGGCGACGAACATCGGGATCTGCTCGCCGTTGACCGGGTTGGTCACCGTCCGCCCCAGCGGCACGCCGGTCTTGGGCTTCTCGGCCGCGCCACGCTCCTCGGCCGACTCGCTCAGCGAGCGGTTGACGTACTCGTGCACCTGATGCTCGTACTCGGTGCCGGCCGCCAGCCGAAAGACGTCGGGATGCTCGGGTGCCATCACGAAGAACGTGGCCCCAAACAGCGTGTCGGGCCGGGTCGTGAAGACCGGGTAGTCGATGCTCAGCTCCTCGTTGCGGAACGTCACCTCGGCACCGACGCTGCGACCGATCCAGTTGCGCTGCATCCGCTTGACGTGCTCGGGCCAGTCGATCGTGTCCAGGTCGTCGAGCAGCCGGTCGGCGTAGTCGGTGATGCGGAAGAACCACTGCTCCAGCTGGCGCACCTCGACCTCCGCGCCGCACCGCTCGCAGCGGCCGTCGATCACCTGCTCGTTGGCCAGCACCGTCTGGTCGTTGGGGCACCAGTTGACCGCGGCCTCCTTGCGATAGGCGAGGCCGCGCTCGAGCAGCTTCAGGAAGATCCACTGGGTCCAGCGGTAGTAGGACGGCTCGTGGGTGGCGAGCTCGCGCGACCAGTCGATCGAGATCCCCCACGAGCGGAACGCGCGCTGGAAGGCGGCGACCGAGTCGTCGGTCGACTTGCGGGGGTGCACGCCCGTCCTGATCGCATGGTTCTCGGCCGGGAGGCCGAATGCGTCGTAGCCCATCGGGTGAAGGACCCGGCGGCCGGTGCGACGGTGGAAGTGCGCGATCGCGTCACCGAGCGAGTAGTTCTTCAGGTGGCCGATGTGGGGCTCGCCGCTCGGGTAGGGCAGCATCTCGAGCACGTAGGACTTCTGGCGGCGGTCGAGCTGCGGATCGTTGGACACCTCCCACGTGCGCTCACCCGCCCACAGCTCCTGCCACTTGGGCTCGATCGTCTTGGGGTCATAGCGGCGCTCGGACATGCTGGGGCCTGAGGTTACTTCGTGTGCCGGTTCAACAAGTTCGCCGCTCCGGCCGTGTGGTCCGGGCGCCGGTGGCTTTCTTGCGGGGGCCAGAACGGCCGCGTTCTACCATGACGGCGTGCCCGACGAGGAACACCCGACGACGCCGGATCCCGCTGCAGAGCAGGGGGATCTGAGCACGCCACCCGCGCCCGCGCGACGACCGGGCGTCCGGGCGAGCAGCGCCGCGGCCGCCGCCGATCAGGTGGCTTCGATCGTGGCCGCCGCCGAGGCCTCGGCGGAGCGGCTGCGGGCGCAGACGGAGCAGCGCGTCAAGGAGCGCATCGCCGAGGGCGAGCGCGCGGCTCAGAACCGCGTCCAGGCGGCCGAGGAGGAGGCGTCGGAGATCGTGCGCTGGGCCCAGGAGGAGGCGGCCAAGGTGTCCGAGGACGCCGCGGACCATGCCGCCAAGGTCAAGCAGCAGATCACCAGCGAGGCGCTGACGATCGTCGCCAAGGCCCAGGACGACGCCGACTCGACGCTCAAGCAGGCGAGCGAGGCCGCGGCCGCCAAGCTGCAGGAGGCCGAGTCCAAGTCCTCGGAGCTGCTGCGCGAGGCGCGCGTGACCGCCAGCGACGTGCGCACCGAGGGCATGGAGCTGGTCGGGAACCTGCGCGAGATGGCCGACTCGCTGCGCTCCAACGCCGATCGGCTGCTGCGCGACGTACAGACGATCCACTCGCGGATGGTGGCCCAGATCGACCGCGCCGACGGCGGCGCCAGCCGCTCGCCGTCACCGGCCGGGCGCCGCTCCGATCCGGCGCCCCGCTCACGCTCCCGCGACGTTCCGGCGCTGTCCGACCACGGCGAGGCGCTCGACGTGCCGGAGTTCATCCCCCGCCGCTAACCCGCGCCGGCAGGACGTGTATTACCCTTGAGCGGTACTTCGCTTTCGAAGGGGCTATAGCTCAGTTGGGAGAGCGCGTGACTGGCAGTCACGAGGTCGCCGGTTCGAGCCCGGCTAGCTCCACTCACAGGACGGACGCGTCCGGTCAGGACCGTCCACGGAACGGAGGGGCGGGTGACGGTCTCCGAGCGCGATGGTGACCCGGGTCTCAGCGCGGAGCTGTTCAAACGGCTGTTCGACGAGCTCTCGACCTGGGGCCGGTGGGGCGAGGACGACGAGCGCGGAGCGCTTCACCACCTGACCCCCGAGCGCGTCGCGGCCGCGGCCGCCCCGGTGCGCGAGGGCGTGACCGTGACGCTGAGCCTGCCGCTGAACACGGAGTCCGGGATCCACAACCCCGAGCCCGCGGCCTGCGAGAGCCGCGGGCGGTGGGAGTTCATGTTCGCCGCCGCGCCGCTACGGATCGTGCGCGGGACCGGGTCGCCGGTCAATCCGCTGGCGATCTTCTAGGCGCCCGGGACTGGTCGCCACCTCGTGGCGCGCCCGGCGGGCCTAGGCGCTCGCCGGCCCGGGCCGCGCGGACTCCCACGCCGCCAGGCCGCCGACGAGGTCGTGCACGTGCACGAAGCCGGCCTGCGCGAGCACCCCGGCGGCGATCGCCGACCTGTAGCCGCTGGCGCACAGCACGACCCACGGGCGGTCGGCCGGAAGCTCGTTCATGCGCTCGCTCAACCGCGACAGTGGCACGTTGACCGACCCCTCGATTCGGCGCTCCTCCCACTCCCCCGGCGCGCGCACGTCGATCAGCAGCGGCGCCGGCGGGGAGGCGAGCTGTTCGGCCAGAGAGCCGGCGGTCACGCGCTCGATCCGCGCTACCAGCTCGGGCCGGCCGTCGAGCGCCTCCATGCCGCCGGCCAGGCGGCCGGCAACGTTGTCGAAGCCGATTCGGCCCAGGCGCGTCGCGGCCTCGAGGTCGCGGCCGGGCGCGGCCACGATCACGATCGGGCGATCCCACGCCAACAGCGTCCCGCACCAGGTGGCGAACGAGCCCCCGTGGCCGACGTTGATCGCCCCGATCAGGTGGGCGCCCTCGTAGTCGGCGCCGTCGCGCGTGTCGAGCACCTGGGCGCCCTCGCGCTGGAGGGCCAGCACCTCGTCGAGCGGCAGCGCCCGCTGCTCCTGCGCGAGCGCCTGATCGAGTGTCTGGCGCTCCTTTGCGTTCAGCACCGCGTCGTAACTGAAGTAGGCCGGCGTGTCCGGCTGGTCGGCGGTCACGATCGCGATGAACTGCTCCCGGCTCATCGGCTGCAGCGCGTAGTTGTAGAGCCGCTGCACCCCGATCGTCGAGACGGTGTCGGTGCTGAGGTTCTTGCCACACAGCGAGCCGGCGCCGTGGGTCGGGTAGACGAGCGTCTCGTCGGGCAGCGTGAGCAGCTTCTCGCGCAGCGAGTCGTACAGCAGGCTGCCGAGGTCCTCGGCGCTCCAGCCCAGCGCCGCCCGCAGGTCGGGCCGGCCGACATCGCCGATGAACAGCGTGTCACCGGTGAGCACGGCGTAGGGCGCGGTGTCGGCATCGGGATCGTAGACCGCGATCGAGATCGACTCGGGCGAATGGCCAGGCGTCTCGAGCACCTCGAGCCGCACGTCCCCGAGCGTGACCGAGTCGCCGTCCCCGAGCCCCGTGAACGCGTACTCGGCCTGCGCCCGGGCGCCGAGGCAGATGGTCGCTCCGACCCGGTCGCGGAGCTCGAGATGGCCGGCCACGAAGTCGGCGTGGAAGTGGGTCAGGAACACGTACTCGATCCGGCAGCCGAGGCTCTCGGCGTCGACCAGGTAGCCGTCGACATCGCGTTGGGGATCGACCACCGCGGCCTGGCCGCCGACGTCATCGGCGATCAGGTACGAGGCGTGGGCGAGGCACCCGAGGTAGTACTGGCGCAGGATCATGGTGAGGCCCGGAGGCCCCTCCAATGTAGTCCCATCCGGGGCGGTCAGCCAGGGGGCTGGTGCCCGGCGGCCCGGGCGGCCCGGGCGGCCCGGGCGGCCCGAGCGGCCCGAGCGGCCCGGGCGGCCCGGGGATCAGGGGTTGGCGTTGAGCGTGGCCACGCCGGGTACGTTGCCGAAACGGCGCATCCGCGCGATCCCCGTGGCCGAGTGCTTGAGGTAGTGGTCCAGGAACGCGATCGTGACCCGCTCGACGATCCCGAGCTGCGGCTGCTCGGTCGTGTACGGCGGCAGGTGCGGCGCGCCCAGCAGCTCCAGCAGGTACTTCGGCCGCGCGGCCGGGTCGTAGAAGGTCGTCGTCATGTCGGGCGGGTTGATCGTGTCGGCGGTTCCCTGCGTGGCCAGCAGGGGCGGTGATCCGGCTCCGAACGCGAAACCGTTGAGGCCCGGGATCTCGGCGCCGGACAGGATCACGGCAGCGCGGATGCGGGAATCGTGATCGGCGCTGTCGTAGGCGGCGGCCAGCGCGGTGTCGCCGCCGTCGGACTGTCCCGACACCGCCACCGCGCGACGGTTTACCAACCCGTGCAGCCAACTCGGCGGCGCGGAGGAGTCGGCCAGCACCCGCGAGATGACCACGCTCATGTCCCCGGGCTGGTTGACCAGGTCGTTCTCGTTGGGCCCGCCCGGCGCGCCCGGGTTCTCGAGCGGGAACAGCGGCGCGGCCACGACGTAGCCCGCCCGCGCCCACGCCTGCTGCAGAGCGGTGTACGGCGCCGGCGTGACGTTGTAGCCATGGCCGAAGATGAGCAGCGGGAAGGGCCCGTCGTGGACCGCCGCCGGCGCTCCGGGCTGGTCGCCGCCGCCGGGCGTTCCCAGCGCCGGGTAGCGCACGTAGGTGATCAGTACCCGCGGCGCGGTGCTTCCGTCGGGCAGCGTGACGTGCCGGCTCGGGTCGACGATGCGGAGCACCCGGAGGCCGACCGCATACGCCGTCGGCCGAGGGCGCGGGCGCCGGCGCGGCTTCGGCCGCGGGTTGACCAGCGTGCCTGCGGTCGCCACGGACGTGGCCGCCGGCACCGAGGGGTCAGCCGCCGACGACGAGGACGTGGTGGCGGGGGACGACCCGCCGCACGCGGCCAGCGCGAGCGCAAGCGCCACCGCGGACGCCGCGCCGGCGATCAGGCCGAATGAGCTCCTGCGGAGGATGGCGGGGTTGATAGCAGGCGCCGCGGCGCTCGGACGCCGGGGGCGCGGCCCCCGGCCATGCCGGCGCGCGGGCGAAGGGTTGCGCCCCGGTCGTGCGGACCGGTGACCCGATCAGCCGTTGACGCTGACGACGATGACCGCTCCGGGCGCTCCGGGCGCTTGGGCCGGGGCGGGCGCCGAGGCCACGAGCGGCGCAGGCGCCTTGGCGCTGGCGACACGGTTGGCGCCGGCGGTCTGCGCGGCCGACAGCGCGATCACGATCAGCACAGCGCCGATCGCGAACACGGCCATCGGGAACGGACGCAGAAGCGGGAACCGATCGGCCAGCGGTACACGGGCGCCCTGGGGGCTGGTGGTGTGCGATGTGGCCTGTTGCATGAACGCAGTCTCCACCACGTGGGTAAGCGGTCTGCAAGGCCAAGGTCAGCGTTATGTAAGTCAGCGATGAGAGGGCGCTCATCCGGGTCGGGTTCCCCCTCTCATTCCGGGCCCGCCGCGCGCCCGGGCCCCGAGGCCTCACCCCTGCTTGGCGGCCTCCAGCGCGGCCGGAGGATCGAGCGCGTGATCGCCGCGGGCGAGCTCCAGCGCCTTGTCGGCCAGCTCCACCGCCTCGGCCCCGCTGACGCTCTCGTCCTGCAGCGCGAGCGCGACGAGCACCTGGCGCAGCAGCTCCGGGTTACTGGTGTCGGCGGGCGGTCCGGCCGGCGGCAGCGCGCGCAGCGAGTCGAGCAGCTTCGGCGCGGTGTCGCCGCCGCCGAACGACAGCCGGCCGGGGTACTTGTCGGGGATCGTCACCGTGATCCCGCCCGTCGCCGGGTTGACCACGTTGATCTTGCTGCGCAGGCCGGAGCGCTCGAGCGCGAGCCGGTAGCCCGACAGCCGCAGGTAGCCGAGCTGGGCGGCCAGCTGGGTGAACGCGGCCATCTCGGCGTCGTCGCGCACGCGGTGATGGTGGAGCGACAGCTGCGTGCCGGCGTCGGGCAGGTTCGGATCGGGATCGGGAGCCACGAGCAGGAAGGCCTGCGGCCCCAGCCGCCCCGCCCCCACGCCGCCGACCTCGGCCAGCAGCTGGTAGCCGCCGAGCCCGAGCGCGCCGACGATGCCGGGCGGGACCGGGTGGGCGGCCAGGTGTCCGGGTGTGAAGGCCATCAGTTGCCCAGCAGCCCGCCGAGGACGCCGCCGATCATGTCCCCGCCGCCCTTCTGCGCGTTGCCGCCGCCCTCGGTCACGGGCGGGTGGTAGTACATGCTCTGCAGGCCGACCCGGCCCGGGCCGGTGAAGCGGTTGAACACGAGGTTCCCGGCCCCGCCCCCGAGCAGGCCGGTCTTGAAGCCGTACACCTCCTGGGTCATCGACACCGAGTGGTCGCGGAACAGCCAGCCGCCGGGCTCGATGTCGATCGTCTCGCCGGCCTCGAGCCGCTTCTCGAACACGTTGCCGTAACCGTGCACCCACACGACGCCCTCGTGGTCGGCGGCGTAGAAGTGGTCGACGAAGAAGCCGCCGCCGTACATCATGTTGGCGAAGCCCTTGATCCGGCCGTAGTCGTACTGCACGCCGCCGGTCGCGGCCAGGAACTGGTGCTCGCGGACCATGATCCCGTCGCCGGCCTGCAGGTGCAGCGCCGCGATGTGGCCGGGGGCATCGCGGCTGAACGCAATCTCGCCCGAGGACTGCGCCTCGAGCAGCAGCAGCGGCATGCCGCCGAACGCCCGCCGCTTCAGGCCCTTCTTGAGCGGGTGCAGTCCGATCTGCATGTTCGGGTACTTCCACAGCAGCACGTGGTGCTCGAAGTACACCGGGATCTGGCCGTCGAGCGCCATGTGCAGGACGGGCACCAGCTCGCCCTCGAGCCGGTAGCTGACGCCTGGCGCGGTGCCTTGCGTGATCTGGGTCGGGAGGATCTGCGGGGCTTCCGGCATCGTCGTCTCTCTCCGTGCGTCGCTGGTGATGGCCGGGCACGGCGAAGTGGTCCGCGCTCCAGACGCAGCCCACGCTATCGGGACCCGGGGACGGTTGCACGTGTTTGTAGTGCCCCGATGCGAAATTCGGTGCGCACGCCTGCACCCCGCCAGCGCCGTTGCCGCCGGGCGGCGGGCGGTGTGGTGGGCGATAATCGCGCGGCATGCCCCAGATCTACGTCACCGGCCATCGCAACCCCGATACCGACTCGATCGCGTCGGCGATCGGCTACGCCGAGCTCAGACAGCGCCTGGACCCCAACAACGAGTACCTCCCGGTGCGGCTCGGGGACCTCAACGCGCAGACGCGGTGGGTGCTGGAGCGCAGCGGCGCGCCCGAGCCCGAATACCTGCCGCACGTGATGCTCCGCGCGTCGGACGTGTGGCAGACCTCGTTCCCGATCACGCGCCAGGACGAGCCGATCCGCGAGGCGGGACTGGCGATGGCGCGGGCGAACCTCGACCTGGTGCCGATCGTCGACGACGACGGCGCGCTCGTGGGCGTGGTCACCGAGCGCGCGCTGGCCCGGCGCTACATCCGCGAGTCGCGCCAGACCTCGACGCTCGAGGAGGCGCCCACGTACGTGCGGGCGGTGGCCGACGTGCTCGAGGGGAAGGTCGTCGCCGGCGAGGACAAGCAGCTCGCCGGCCGCGTGTGGGTCCACTCGATGGACCCCAAGACCAAGAGCGGGATCTCGGACGGCGACGTGGTGGTGACCGGCAACCGCGCCGACGCGCAGAGCCTGGCCATCGAGCTCGGCGCCGCGCTGCTGGTCACGAGCAACGGCTCGCGACCCACCGACGAGGTGCTGGCGCTGGCTCGCGAGCACGGCACGGCGGTGATCGTCTCCCCGCTCGACACATACGTCTCGGGCCGGATGATCACGCTGGCGGCACCGTGTAGCGCGTTCATGGAGAAGGACCCGCTCACGGTCACGGCCGACTATCTCATCGCCGACATCTCCGAGCAGATCAAGGACATCCACTACGGCACCGCGGTCGCGCTCGATGCCGAGGGCAATCCGGTCGGTCTCGTCACGCGCTCGGACCTCGTCGGCCCGCACCCCCGCCGGGTCGTGCTCGTCGACCACGCCGAGCAGGCGCAGAGCGTCCCCGGCGTCGAGCATGCCGAGATCATCGAGATTCTCGACCATCACCACATCGGCTCGATCGAGACGCGCGTGCCCGTCCGGGCCACCTTCGATCCCGTCGGCTCCACGGCGACGCTGGTGATCGAGCGCTTCCGCCAGAACGGGATGGAGCCGAGCCGTCCGACCGCGGTCATGTTGCTCGGGGCGATCATGTCCGACACCGTGATCCTCAACTCGCCCACCACCACCGAGCGCGACTACGCGGTGGTCGAGTACCTCGAGCGTGCGCTGGTGATGGACGCGGACGAGTTCGGTCGCGAGATGTTCGAGGCCACGGCCGACGTGTCCGAGGTGAGCGCGGAGGAGATCGTCACCCGCGACGCCAAGCAGTACCAGGTCCGCGACGGCAACAAGATCGCGATCGCGCAGGTCGAGGTGGTCGGCAAGGGCCTGCTCGAGCGCAAGGACGAGCTGCTCGAGGCGATGCGCCGCGCCCGCAGTGACAAGAGCCTGGCCCTCTACGCGCTGATGGTGACCGACGTCCTGAGCAAGGGCACCGACCTGCTCGTCTCCGGCGACGTCGGCGCGGTATCGCGGTCCTTCGACGCCGACAGCGAGGACAGCGTGATTCCGCTGCCCGGGGTGATGAGCCGCAAGAAGGAAGTCGCGCCGAAGCTGATGGCGACGCTGTAAGCGGACCGCCCCACACATCGCCGTGTGTTGATTGGGCGGGCTCCGCCCGCCTGTTGGCCGGCGCTCAGCCGGTGACGACGGCTTGCGCCGGGGCCTCGCCCCAGAGCTGCTCGAGCCGGTAGTACTCGCGCATGTCGGGCGTGAACACGTGCACCACGACGTCGAGGTAGTCCATCAGGATCCACGACGACTCGGTCAGCCCCTCGACCCGCCGCGGCAGGATCCCGTGATCCTGCTTCATGCCGAGGTGGATGCCGTCGTGGATCGCCTTGGTCTGGCGGTCGCTGCGGCCGGTGCAGATCACGAAGTAGTCGGTGTAGCCGATGATCCCGCGCAGGTCGAGCTGGACGATCTCGATCGCCTTGCGGTCGGCGGCGTAGCCGGCGATGGCCTGGGCGGTCTCTTCGGGGGTCATGCGTACAGCCTCTGAGCGCCGATGTAGCGCTCGACGGCGTCGGGGACCAGGTAGCGGATCGGCTCGCCGGCGCGGACGCGGCGGCGCAAGAGCGTCGAGGAGATCCCGATCCGCGGCATCCGGAAGAACTCCGCCCGCTGCCCGCCCCGGAGCCCGGCCAGGGCCTGATCGACGCGGGAGCGCGGGGTGCCGCGGCGCTTCGCAACCGCCAGCCGGGCCAACTCGAGCACCCGTTCCGGCTCATTCCACAGCGGCAGGCCGGCCGCGACGTCTCCGCCGACGATCAGGAACAGCTCGTTATCGGGCTCGGTCGCGTGCAGTTCTTGCAGGGTATCGACCGTGAATGACGGTCCGGGCCTGAATGTCTCCAGATCGGAGACCGAGAAGCGCTCGTCGCCCTCCACGGCCAGGCGGCAGAGCTCCAGCCGGTGCTCGGGGCCGGGCTCGTCCTCGACGGGCTTATGCGGGGGTATCCGGGCGGGAATCAGCATCACGCGGTCGAGTCCGAGCTGAAGGTACGCCTCCTGGGCGCAGACCAGGTGACCAAGATGTGGCGGATTGAAGGTGCCGCCCAGGATCCCGACTCGCACGATGCGCCTACCCGCTCCCCACGGTCTCGGTGCTCGGCGCGCACTCAGGAGCGGACGTGGCCCGCGCCCTCGAGCAGGTACTTGAACGTGCACAGCTCGCGCAGGCCGATCGGCCCGCGGGCGTGCAGCTTCTGGGTCGAGTTGCCGATCTCGGCACCCATCCCGAACTCGCCGCCGTCGGTGAAGCGGGTCGAGGCGTTGACGTACACGCACGCCGCGTCGACCCCGAGCTGGAACGCTCGCGCCGAGTCGGTGTCGCGGGTGAGGATCGCCTCGGAGTGTCCGCTGCCGTGGCGATTGATGTGCTCGATCGCCTCCCCGGTCGAGTCGACGATCCCGACCGCGATCTGGAGCGCCAGATACTCGGTGTCCCAGTCCTCGTCGCTCGCGGGACCGACGGGGAGGCCGGGCGACGCCGCCCGGGCCCGCTCGTCGCCGTGCAGCACGACGCCGCTGTCGGCCAGCTCGCGCAGGACGACGGGCAGGAAGTCCGCCGCCACGCGCGCGTGGACCAGCAGCTTCTCGGCCGCGTTGCACACGCCGGGGCGCTGGAGCTTGGCGTTGAGGACGATCGCCCGGGCCGCCCCGAGATCGGCGCTCTCGTCGACGTAGACGTGGCAGTTGCCGGAGGCGGCGTAGATCACGGGCACCGTCGCGACGCCCTTGAGCGCGGCCTTGAGGCCCTCGCCTCCGCGCGGGATGATCAGGTCCACGACGCCCGTCTGGGTCGCAAGCTCGGCCAGCTCGTCGCGCCCGCCGCCGGCGACCAGGGACAGCGCACGGGCGGGCAGCCCGGCCGACTCGGCGGCTGCGGCGGCGACCGATGCCAGCACGGCGTTGGAGTGCGCGGCCGAGCTCGATCCGCGCAGCACGATCGCGTTGCCCGACTTCAGGCACAGCGCCGCGGCATCGATGGTGACGTTGGGCCGGGCCTCGTAGACGACCGCGACGACACCGAGCGGCACGCGCACCTTGCGCACGTCGAGCCCGTTGGCCAGCCGCGAG
>Ga0209048_10000921_pt1 | contig 31051 bp, 26 predicted proteins | sample FrelakmetCRP12CR_FD_187146 | JGI IMG/M metagenome (GOLD analysis project Ga0209048, IMG submission 187146) | Freshwater lake sediment microbial communities from the University of Notre Dame, USA, for methane emissions studies - CRP12 CR (SPAdes)... | ecosystem: Environmental > Aquatic >...
GTGAAGCTGAGCGGCGGGCAGCGCCAGCGCATCGCCATCGCGCGCGTGATGCTGAAGGACGCGCCCGTGCTGCTGCTGGACGAGGCCACCAGCGCGCTCGACAGCGAGGTCGAGCAGGCGATCCAGGAGAGCCTGTACCGGCTGATGGAAGGCAAGACCGTGGTGGCGATCGCGCACCGGCTCTCGACCATTGCGGCGATGGACCGCCTGATCGTCATGGACAAGGGCCGGATCGTCGAGCAGGGCGATCACCGTTCGCTGCTCGCGCAGGGCGGCCTGTATGCGCGCCTATGGGCGCACCAGAGCGGCGGCTTCCTCCCTCAAGCGCTGGAGGAGGACGAGCCGGCCCCGCGCCGCCAGGCGGTGGGGCCGTGAACGCGGGACGTACGCCCCGGGTGCTCGCGATCGCGGCGCTCGCCATCACGGCGCTGGCCACGGTGGCGTACTGGCTCGTGTTCTTCACGCGCGGGTCCGTGCAGGTACGCGGCGATGAGGTCTACCTGGGTTTTGAGAGGGCCTTTCCGCTGGCCGACGGCTGGCTGTCGGCCTGTGCCGCCGTCGGAGCCGTCGGGCTCGCCCGCCGCCGGCCGTGGGGATTCCTGTTCGCGCTGCTGGCCGCAGGCAGCCTGATCTACTTGGGTTGCCTCGACGTGCTGTTCAACGCGAACGCCGGGAACTATTCGCTCAGTGGCGGGGCGATGGACGCGGAAGTCATCATCAACGCCTGGTGCATCGGCGTCGGAGTCGCGCTCATCGCGTTCCTGTGGCGCCGCCGCGCGGCGCTGCTGCAGCCCGACGGCTGAGGCTGCCGCGCCCGCCGGCGAGCAGGAACGCGCACACCACGAGCGCCACCAGCAGCGCCGCGACCTCGCCCGGCGCGCCGCCGAGCCGCGGTGCCATCGAGCGGGGCGCGAGGCCGGCGGCGACCAGGCCCGCGACCACCACACCGGCGAGCCCCTCGCCGGCGACGAGCCCGGAGGCGGCGAGGATGCCGTGGTCGTGCGCTGCGCCCGCGCCGCCTTCCTCCGGCGGTTCACGCTCGGCGAGCGCCCGGACACAGCCGCCCAAGTAGAGCGGCGCCATGCTGGCGAGCGGCAGGTAGACGCCGATGGCGAAGGCCAGTCCGGACACGCCGCAGAGCATGGCGCCGATGGCGAGGCCGCTGCCGGTGAGCACGAGATCCCAAGGCAGCGCGCCCGACAGGACGCCCTCGATGATGGTCTTCATCAGCGTCGCCTGCGGCGCGGGCATCTCCCGCGAGCCGAACTGGTAGGCGGCCCCGAGCAGGTGCACGGTGGCGGCCACGGCCCAGCAGGCGAAGGCTGCCCCGATGAGCTGCCCGAGCTGCTGCCGCGCGGGTGTTGCCCCCACGAGCCAGCCCGTCTTCAGGTCCTGCGAAATGTCGCCCGCCTTGCTCGCGGCGATCGCGACGATCGTGCCGACCGTGAGCACGCCGGCGCGCGCATCCGCGGTCACCCAGCCGGCGGCCGCGAACACGCCGGCCGTGCCGAGCAGCGTCACGAGGGTGATGCCGGACGTCGGCTGCGAGGAGACGCCGACGATGCCGACGATGCGTGCGGCCACCGTCACGAACAGCACGCCGAACACGCCGACGCCGGCCGCGAGCACAGCGCGCTGCGTCGCGCCCATGTCGCCGGCGAAGACGCCGGGGACCAGCGCGGCGACGAGTACCACGGTGGCCACGCCCCCGAATACGAAGGCGCCTGGCAGGTCGCGGTCGGTGCGTGCGGCGGGACCGCTCGCCGCCTCGCCCGATCCGCGCATGCCGCGCGCCACGGCAGCGAACGCACCGACCATCGTCGGCAGGCCGCGCAGTACGGTCAGGATCCCGGCGGTCGCGACCGCGCCGGCACCGATGTAGCGGACGTATCGCGACCAGATGTCCCCGGCGTCCATCTGTGCGACGAGCCGCACGGTCTCCGGAGGGATCGGCGCCGTCGCGTGGGCACCGAGCCAGGCGATGAGCGGCGTGATGGCGAGCGCCGAGATGAGCGCGCCGGCAACGCACACGGCCGACTGCCGGTAGCCCAGGATGTAGCCGACCCCGAGCAGCGCCGGGGCGATCTCGAGGGCAAGTTCCGCCTTGGGCAGCACCGGCAGCGCGACGTGCACCTCGCCGGGCACGAGGTGGAGCAGGGCGATCGCGATCTTCACGGCTGCGCCGACCGCCATGCCGCGGAAAATCCACCGGCTGCCCCCCGCCGAGCCTGCGGCGTCCGCATCCGTGGCGCGCAGCACCTGCGCGCACGCCGTCCCCTCCGGATAGGGCAGCACCTCGTGCTCCCCCACGATGAGCAGGCGGCGCAGCGGGATCATGGCGGACAGCCCGAGCAGGCCGCCAAGGAAGGCGAGGGCCACGACCTGCAGGTACGGCGGCACGGCGCCCCAGAGGAAGAGCGCCGGAATGGTGAAGATCGTGCCGGTGGCGAGCGAGGTGGAGGCCGAGGCGACCGTCTGCGAGAGGTTGGCCTCGAGGATCGAGCCGCGCAGGCCCAGCAGGCGGAAGGCGGCGACCGTCATGACGGCGGCCGGGATCGAGGCGGACACGGTCATGCCGACGCGCAGGCCGAGGTAAGCGTTCGCGGCACCGAAGACGATGCCCAGGACAACGCCCGTGACAACGGCCTTCAGCGTGAACTCAGCGGGCGATCCCGTCTCGGGCATGTCGGCGATCATGGCAAGCACCGCAGGTGGCCGCAATGCGCGGGCGCTGCTAGGCTCCGCCGACACGCCACCAACGAGCAGGTTGCCGAGATGCGGAGCTGGCCGGTCGTTGTGGGACTGCTGACCCTGGCCGCGGCGGGCGGCGCACCGATGGCGGCACCCGCCGAGCCGTCGAGTCGCCTCGAGCGCACCGAGAACACGTTCCTCGACACGCTAGATGCGGTCGATGCGATCGCGGCCATCGACTCAGGCTTCTGGCGGATCTTCGACGGGCGCGATCGCGCCGCGTGGCAGCACCTGCTCGATGAGCACCGCGCCGAACTCGACGCCGGCCTCGAGCGGCTCGCGGCCGGCGGCACCTCATCGCGCGAGGAAGCGGCGGCCATCGCCGCCATGCGCAAGTCGCTCGCGACGCTGGACGTGGCCGTTGCTCCCGAAGGCACGCGCCACCACTGTGCGGATGCGCCCCGGCCCGACCTCGACTATGCGGGCCTGCGCGCCGCGCTCGTCGCCTGCTTTGTCGAGATCGGTAACCGACTGCAGTTCGAGGGCACGGTGATCGACCGCGGCAGCGCACGCCAGCGGCTGCACGAGCTCGAGGATCCCGCGCGACGCAAAGCGCTGTTCGTAGCGTTCGCGCCGCTGTGGTCGGCCGTGAATGGGGATGACTCGGCCGGCGGCCCCTATCGCCGCATGATCGCCATGGCCGCGGCGGATGCCGCGAGTCATGGTTCGGAGATCGACGCGGCGGCGCGCGCAGTCGGGGTCGACGTCGACGGCCTCGAGCGCTGGCTCACGCAGATCCTCGCCGCCTGGGAGCAGACACTCGGGCCCGCAATGGTCGAGCCCTGGGACTACAGCTACGTGGCGAGCGAGGCGAACCGGCGGCTCGCCGCGAGGATTCCCGCCGCCCAACTCGAGGGACTGAACGAGCGCTTCTACCGCGACCTCGGTGCCGACCCTAGGCTGCTCGGCGTCGTCTACGACCTGGCGCCGCGTGCCGACAAGTCGCCGCTCGCCTACACCGACTTCCTGAGCCGCGGCCGGCTGCTCGATGGTCGCTGGCGACCGCCCGTCGCGCGGGTCGTCGGCACCTATCCGGAGGGCGGGCTCTACTCCCTCAATGAGCTCGTTCACGAGACCAGCCACGCCGTCCACGTGAGCGCCATCCGCACGCGTCCCGCCTTCATGGACTGGCCGGACACGCTGTTCTCGGAGGCCTTTGCCGACGTGGCGTCGTGGAGCGTCTACGAGCCGGCGTGGCAGCAGCGTTACCTCGGCGCGAGCGTGCCCACGGCGATGTCGCTGCGCGCGCTCTTCGGCGACGTGATGCTCGACGTGGCCTGGTCGCTGTTCGAGCTGCGCATGCTGCGGGATCCGCGAGGCGACCCGAACGCGGTCTGGACGGAGATCACCAGCCGCTACCTGCACATCGTGCCGCACCCCGAGCGCGCCTGGTGGGGGATGCGCGTGCAGCTCGTGGAATCGCCGGGCTACATGGTGAACTACGGCCTCGGGGCCGTGCTCACCGCGGAGCTGCGCGAGCGCGTCGCGGCGGCCATCGGCCCTTTCGACGCCGGCAACGTACGCTGGTCTGCGTGGGTCGGCGCACACCTGCTGCGCTTCGGCTCGCAGCGCGACACCCAGGCGCTCATGTCCGCGCTCTTGGGGCGGCCCTTGTCACCGCAGGCGCTGCTCCGGCAGGTCCGGCGGGCGGCGCCCACGGTCGCGCGGTGAGGCTCGGCACGCCGCCGCGTGCCGCGACCTGCCTGCGCCGCCGCCGGCTCGCGGCGGACGTCGCAGGCAGGGTGTCCGAGCCCCGCGGGCCGACAGAGCTCATCAGCCCGTCGGCAGCGTGCCGGTGAAGTAGACGAGCGCATAGGCCTTCAGCGTGCCATCGGCCTGCGGCACGCCATAGACTTTGACCGGCGCGCCGACTACGAGACCGCTGCTCAGCGCCGCGAGGCCCGCGTTGGTCGTGATGTCCTCGGCGCTCACCGTCACGATGCCGTTGGACCGGTCTACCTGATAGACGAGTGTTGCCGACCCGGAGGCCGTGTTCACGGTGACGGTCGCCGGGGTGGTCCCGCCCATGACGGCCATGGTGAACGCGTTGCCGTTCAGGCCGCTCGTGACCGTGCCTCGAGGCAACGGCGTGGGCATGAGCACCACCCACGGGGCCGACCAGCCGGTTGCATTGGCGGGGTCGCCCCAGGTCGCGTGGCTCCGGCCGAAGGCATGCACCTGGCCGGCGGCGCCGCCGAAGTTGACGCTGTCGGAGGTCGCGGCGACGAAATCGCTGGTGGCGTTGGTGCCGCTTGTCGCCAGTGTCGGGAAGGCGAAGTCCCAGTACTTGAACCCGGAGACCGCGTTGCCCTGGCCGTCCTGGCCGTTGGCGGTCGTGCTCGAGATGTACGGCAGCGTCACGCTGTAGCCGTCCGTCATCGTCGCGAAGCCCCGCGTCAACGTGAAGCCGCTCATCGTCGAGTTGGAGATCCTGCCGTCAAAGTCGGCCGACTCGATGTCGACCGTCTGCGCGATCAGCGGGGTGGCGAGCGGGTCGACCACGGAGAGGTGGACCTTGAAGCCGCGCACGAAGTTGGGGGCGCCGAGGAACCCGGGACCCGTGCCGATCGGCGTGGTCGCCGAGGCCGGCGTGGCCGGGTTCGCGAAGAAGAACTGGGTGTTCGCATCAACCACGACTGGCACGGGCCGGCCGGCGTCGTTGCTGATGAAGATGCGGGCGTGGGTCGCATCCACGTGCACGACGTGGCCTTCGGGCCCGATCCACACGCTGTTGAACGAGCTGCTCACCCACACGCGCGTTGCGACGAGCGTCCCGTCCGGCTGATAGCGCGCAGCGACCCGCACGTATTTGCCGGCAGGCGGCGCCGCCGCGCCGGAGAACGACGTGATCGTCGCTTGCGTCTTGGCGTCCACGTCGTAGTACAGGGTGCCGTTTACGGCGTCGGCGAGGATGGTCACCGCCTGGCCGGTGGACACGGCCGTCTCCGGGCTCTGGATCGGAATGGCCGGGAGTTCCTTGGTGATCGTGATGCTCTTCGCGTCGGAGGCGACCGAGCTGACGGTGCCGTACATGTGCCGCAGCACGAGGTGAGTGATGTCGGCGACCAGGTGACGATGCACGGGGCCGTGGAAGTCCACCGCCCAGACCGGGTTGCCGGCGTCGGCCGGCGAGAGGTGCTCGACGATGAACGCCGGGTGCGCGAGGTCGAACTCCAGGTTGACCGGGGTCGTCTGCGAGGCGCTCACGGTCACGGGCGAGTCGAACTTGACGTTGACCGAGACGGTCTGGTTGCCGGCGCTGCCCTGGGCGCCCTGGACCTGGATCTGGCTCGAGGGGATGGTCGTGCTGGGGGCGACCGGGAAGCCCGATTCCGGATCCGGTGCCACCGCGAGCGTGATGTCGCCGGGATTGGCGCTCAAGGTCAGCGTCGCGCCCGTGTAGGTTCCGACCGGGATCGAGGCCGTATTGACCAGGTCCGCAATGTCGTCGAGCTGCGCGAGGTTCGACACCGGGGCGGGAGACGGCGCCGTGTAAACGGTGACCGGTGTGCCACCACCCTGCGGCAGGAGCGCAATCGACAGCACCTTGACGCCGACCAGCGACCAGTCCTCGCTCGAGGCGTCGCTGATCACGATCGGCACCTGGACCTTCTGCGCGGCCACGGTGCCCTGGGAAGCGGACCCGGCGCTGCCGCCGCCGCAACCGGCCAGCGTGGTGATGAGGACGGCACCGACGGCCGCCGCAAGAATCCTCGAGTTCATCTGGACTCCTCCCTGGAGGGAATGAACGAGCGTGTTCGATGAGCGATAAACGGGCGGGACGCGGTGCGGTTGACAGGCAAAGCGTCACGGGGCGGCGACGCGCCGTCTTATGTCAACCGCTGCACCGGCCGCCTCAGCCCATGCGGGCCTGGAGACTCCGCATGTCGCGCGAGGAGACCGCCCCGAGCAGCCGGTCGTGCTCGTCCGTGATGGGCAGGGCGCGGAAATTGTAGCGTTCGAACATCGCCGTGGCCTCGCGCAGCGTCGCATCCGCGGGCAGCGCAATGACGTGCTCGATCATGATCTCACCGAGCGTCTGCCCCGGCTCCGCGGCGACGATTTCCCGGATGTCGACCACGCCCTTCAGCCCACCTTCGGCGTCCACGATGTAGACGTACATGACGACGTCCTTGTCCTTGGCGAGCTCGCGGTAGCGGCTCAGCACCTCAGCGGCACGCATGGTGGGGGGCACCTTGATCACCTCAGGCGAGCCGTAATGCAGGATCTGCTCGTCGTGTTCGGCGATGATGTGCCCGACCTTGGATGACATGTCCTTGTCGATCAGCTTGAGGATCTGCGCGGCCTCGTCCCGCGGCAGGATGGCGAGGATGTCGGCCGCCTGTGCCGGGGTCATCTCGTTGATGAGTTGCGCCGCGCGCTCCTTGGCGATGGCGTGCACCAGTTCGCGCTGCACGCGGGGCTCCACCTCCTCGAGGGTGTCGGAGGCGTGCTCCGGTTCCAGCGAGTTGAAGAGGGCGACGCGCTGCCCGCCCTCGAGCTCCTCGAGGATGTCGGCGAGGTCGACCGGGTGGATCTCGCTCAGCCCCTCCTTCGGCACGGTGAGCTTGATGCTGCCGGAGAACGCGCCGATCTGCTCGGGCAGGGGCTGCACGTAGAGCCACGAGACCCGGTCTTCCTTGTTGCGGTCGGCGAGCACCCTCGCGATCTTGTGCAGGCCCAGGCGGCGCAGGGCGCGATAGCGGCTGTAGTCGACCTCGGCTGCGTACAGCTTGCCGTGCTGGAAGACCAGCTTGACGTCGTAGACCACCTCGACCTCGTGGTCGTCCATGTCGAGGATCTTCTTGTCCAGAATGTGGTCGCGCAGCAGCACCAGATTCGAGGGCGGGACGCTCTCGAAGCCCGGGACCGCCTCGATGGCGATATCGAGAGCGACCTCGTTGTTCGAGATCAGCAGCACCTTGTCCCAGGGGATGGTCAGCGCGGGATAGCCGAAGGATCGGCCGACGATGAGGTGCGTGACTTCGGGGAGCTTGCCGGTCTCGATGATGCCGACGTCGCCGACCCGTCCGATCTTCTGCGTGCCGATGAACACGCGGCGGCTGAGCAGCTCGGAGAGGTAGAACTCGTGTGCGAGTACGGTAACCACCGCCTAGCCCTGCGTGACGATCATGACGAACTTGTAGACCATCAGCCCGACCAGCGCGAGCAGGTAGAGCCGCAGCGCCATTAGCGACAGCCGGACGGCACCCGACATCTCGATGCGCGGCTCGCGGTAGCGCGAGTTGATGTCGCTGATCTTGGCGTAGAGGTTCCGAAGGGCCTTCATATCGTGTTCACCGGCTACTGGAACAGGTTGGGGAACAACACGCTGACGCCGTAGAGCGTCGACAGCACGACGATCGCGATGACGATGCCGCCGCCGATGAAGTTCTGCGTCGGCGTATTGCAGTACTCGCCCATGGTGTGCCGGTCGTTCAGCAGCAGGATCAGGAACACCAGGGCTGCGGGCAGCAGCGTGACGGCCACCACCTGGACGAACAGGGTGATCAGCACCAGCGGCGCGTTGGGGATCAGCACCACCAGCCCGGCGGTAATGAGCGTGAAGAAGTACGTGGCGTAGAACCACGGCGCCTGGCGGATCTTGGTGTTGAGCGAATGCGCCCAGCCGAAGATCTCGCCGAAGGCCCAGGAGCTCGCGAGCGAGATGCAGATCGCCCCGAGCAGGCCTGCGTCGAACAGGCCGATGGCCAGGAACGTGCCCACGTACCGGTCGGTCTTCATCAGCTCGTGGGCCGCCTGCGCAGCGCTGTCGATGTCGATCCCGGGCAGCACCGTCCCGGTGACCACGACGATGAAGATGGCGACGACGACGGTGAGCACGGAGCCCAGCAGTGTGTCGAAGCGCCCCCACGGGATGTCCTTCTCGAGCATCCCCTTGTCGACCACGGCGCTCTGCTGGAAGAACAGCATCCACGGCGCGATCGTCGTGCCGATATTCGCCATCAGGAAGAAGAACAACTGGCCGTCGAAGCCGCCGGCGAAGTTGGGAATCAGGCCCTGGCGCAGCACGTCTGGCAGCGATGGGTTGACCATGAATGCGCCGGGGATGTAGATGAGGTTCAGGGCGCAGAACAGCAGGGCGAGCTTCTCGAACGTCCAGTAACGGCCGTTCAGCACGATGATCGCCATCAGCACGATGACGGCCGCGACCGTCACCCAGGGAGGCACCCCGAAGATCGACAGCGCCGCGGTCATGCCGATGAACTCGGTCACCAGCGTGAGCCAGTCGACGATCATCAGGTCCACCAGCGAGAACCAGCCCCAGAACGCGCCGAAGCCGTCGAAGATCGCCTCGGCGTGCCCGCGCTTGGTGACCGCGCCCAGACGAACGGTCATCTCCTGAACGTAGTAGGCGACCGGGATGAGGAGCAGCAGGAACCAGATGAGGTGGTAGCCGTACTTGGCCCCGGTCGCGGCATAGGTCGTGATGCCGCCGGCGTCGTTGTCGGCAACCATGACGACGATGCCCGGCCCCGCGATCACGAGGTAGAGCCGGACCGCCTTCCAGGCCTTGTGCACCCCGTAATAGAGTCTCGCGAAGAAGTTCACGCCGGCGCCCTTACTCTCGCACTGCCATCGCCACGCTCTTGTTGCCCAGGTCGCGGCAACGGAGCCTGCCCAGTCCTGTCCGCGTCCCGGCTGAAGACTATTTCTTCAGGTAGGCGTGAACGATTTCGATCAGTTCCTCGGCCGCTTCCGCCCGCTCACGCCCGACCATGTGGTCGCGGATGTGGTCCTCGATCACTTCGGCGATGAACCCGTCGAGCGCGCCGCGGCAGGAGGTGGCCTGCTGCAGGACGTTGGAGCACTCCGCGTCCGCCTCGACGGCGCGTTCCAGCCCCTCGATCTGACCGCGCAACCTGCGCAGGCGGTTCAGAAGCTTGCCCTTTTCTTTCGCTACGTGCCCGGTCACCTGCCTCTCCGCTGCACAGTATAGGGGGGTATGGTATAGACCGGCAAGGCCGCCGGGCCGCGCACGCGCGAGGGGCGTCCGCGGCACACGGGGCGCCGCCGCCGAATGGTCCTCCCATTCGCGGGGGACAGGCCCTGTCAATAGTGGACGGCCGAGAAAGCCTTAGGTAAGTTACGTGGCCCCGCGTCCGCTGCCCGAGAGCGCCCGGCGCATGGGGAATTCTGGGTTCCTCTGCCTGAGCTCTGGCCGGCCATCTGCGGTCGCAGGATCGATTTGCCATGACTACAGCGCACGCTGGACTCCCAGCCACTCATGCCGCTCGTGCCGGGCGCTACCTGCAGGTGCTCGCGATCGGCATCCCGGTGCTCTATGGGCTGCTGCTGACGGTCTTCTGGAACCGCGTGGGTCCTCACGACTTTGATGAGGAACTGCTCTTCCAGCAGCTCCAGTTCTGGAACGAGAGACTCTTCGGGCTCGCCCGGCAGTGGAGCCCGGTGTTCTGTTCGGGCGTGTCGCTGGCTGGCCACCCGCAGATTCCATTCATGTCGCTGAGCAGCCTGCTCGGCTACGTGCTGGGGCCTTTGTCCGGCCTGAAGCTGGCGGCGGTCCTGTACCTCGCCTGCGGCTGGATCGGCGCGTACCTCTACGCACGACTGTGGCTCGACGACCGGCGCACGTCCACGCTCGCGGCCTCGCTGTTCATCGGCAATGGCTTCTTCATCCTGCGGCTCGCCGCCGGGCACGTGGATTTCTGGCCGGTCCTGACCCTGCCCATCATGCTCTGGCTGCTGCATCGCAGCCTGCGCGCCCCACCCGGTGTCCCGGCCTCGACGCAGACGCTGCGCACGGTCCTGCAGACCCTGCTGATGGCGGCCGGCATCAGCCTGACAATCGATGCGGCGCCCGTATCCTTCCTTCACCTGCACTTCTGGATCGGGCTCTACGCCCTCGCACTGGCCGTGGTCGCGCGCGACTGGCGCCCGCTCCTCATGTTCACGGTGGCGGCGGCCCTGGCGATGGTGCTGGACGCGGGCTACGTCTGGCCGATGGTGATCGCCCAGGAGGAATTCCCGCGCCGGCTGCCCGACACCTTCACGAACCCGCTGGCGTTCCTCTGGTTCCTGCTGCTGCCTGCACAAGGCAAGTTGATCACGCCGGCGAACGGCAACGGCCACGAGCTGAGTGTCTTCATCGGCCCGGTCATCGCCTACCTCATCTGGCGCTACCGCCGCGGCCTGCTCGCGGAACTGCCGGAGACGATGAAGGTGCCGCTGCTCGTGGTGAGCGCCGTGTCGCTCTGGCTCGGCATGGGCAGCCTGCACGTGCTGCACGTGCCGGTGGCGCTCAGCCCCTTCGACTGGTTGCGCCAGCTGCCCGGATTTCGCTCGATGGGCGTCACCGGGCGGTACTGGGGATTCCTGGCCCTACCGCTGAGCCTGCTCGGCGCCGTGGCGCTGTACCGCTTCGCGGGCGAGTCCCGGCCGTCCTCGCGGCTGAATAAGGTCCTTGTCTTCGCGTTACTTCTGCAGCTCGGCTTCCAGGGCATCTCAATCATGATGGACTGGCTGCCGAGCGCCGAATACACGGCGACGACCAGCCCGGTGTATGCGCGCGACGGGGAAACGATCCACTTCGGCTATCGCCGTGGACACCCGCAGGTGAACTCCATCTCGCCGCGCGATGGCGTCATCGACGGCTATGACATGGACGATTTCCGGCGCGCCGAGATGGAGCCTGGCTCGAGCCTGATCCGCTCGGTCGAGGGTACGGCGGGGGCGACCTCGCAAGCTTCTTCGCCGCAGGCGCGCTTCGCGACCTGGAACCGCATCCATATCCAGGCGATCTCCGCACTGCCAGGCCCGCTCGATGCGGGCAGTGCACCGATCGAGATCGTGCTCAACCAGGCCTATCACCGTCACTGGCGCTCACCCTCGTGCAGCGTCGGCGCGAACGACCAGGGCAACATGGTGGCCAGGTGCAGCGCTGCGCAGCTGGCCGGATCGGGCATCGAGCTCGATTTTGATGATCCCGTCAGCGATCTCGGCACGACGGTCTCGATCCTCGCCTGGCGCGCGTGGCTCACGATCATGGGCAGCCTGCTGCTGCTGCTCGGCTGGCGCGCCTATCGGCGCGTCCGCCAGCGAGGCCTGACGGCGCCCGCCGCTTCGCCCGAATGGCTGCCGGCGGATCTGGTGCCGGCCGTCGTCGACGCCAGGGAGGCGGGCCACTGACACCGGCAGAGGCCACCGCGGCGGGCTGACCTGTCTGCTCCGGCCTTATGGTTTGCGTCGGGACGGGGCAAGACTGGTGCAGCCGCGCCCGGCAGGCGCGGCGTCAGAACCAGTTGAAATTGAAGCTGACGCTGATGCGCTCGGCGGCCACGGGATTCGGCGGCACCTCGTGCCGCAGCCAGCTTTCGAACAGCGCGGCGTTGCCGGCCGAGGCGGGCACCGGCAACCACGCGCGATTCTCGGCGCGGCAGTCCGCCTGGCGCGGCCGGGCGGCCATGAAGCGGTCGAGCCGCGGGTCCTCGAACTTGAGGCCGGCCGTGCCCCGTGGCGTGCGCACGTAGTAGGTGCCGCTGATCGTGGAGAGCGGGTGAATGTGCAGGCTGTGCACCACCAGCCGCGGCATGATGTTCACGCAGCAGTCCGTCATCGCGAGCTCGCGGCCCTCGAGCTCGTAATCCAGTGCCCGGGCGAAGGCGGCGACGTGCCGCTGCAGCTTTCGCTCGACCGTGGCGAACGTCGGCGAAATCCTCTGCATGCGGCAGAGCGAGCCCTAGGACGTGTACCCGCCGGGATAGCGCGTCGCCGACCAGGCGCGGCCGGCCGCATCGTCTGCGCGCAGCTGCGGGCACTCGTGCAGCAGGCGCGCGCTGTAGACGAGCGTCGGGAACAGGGAGTGGGCCGCCAGCTGCGGCGGCCAGCGTTCAGGCGGGCGCCGCCACGAGCAAGCGTGACTCGACCTCGAAGCAGGAGCCGTCGCGCGCGACGAGATTGATCTCCCACAGCTGCTCGTCCGGGATCATGGTGCGCTCGCGCCCCGGCAGCTCGCGCTCGTCGTCCACCTGGATCCCCCAGACCCGTACGCTGCGGATGCCCCGGACCGGGATGCGCCGCTCGTCGAACCTGGCCCGGAATTCCGGGGCGACGCCCTGGCCGGCCCAGATCGCATACCCGCAATCACGGATCGCGGCCACGCTCGCCGGCATGTCCAACCCGCTGGCTGCTTCGCTCACGGTCTCTCTCCTTGCCATTGGCCGACGAGCGGGACAGTAGCTCCCGCCGGGCCTGGGGGAATCCGTGGGAACCGAAGGCGCGGCCGGCCACTGCAGCGCTGCGCTTCATGGCAGCCCGTCGCCGGGGCTCAGGCCTCTCGGCAGTGCGGCCCAGCCGGCCGATCAGCGGGCGGAGCCACGAGGTGCGGGGGACCCTACGCCCGTTGCGCGGCGGCGAGAGCAATCACAGTTGCGAGCTGAGCCCCAGCGCTCGCGCGAGCCACGCCTGAAACCGGCGGCCGGCCGACGCGCCGGGCGCGCTGTCGTGGATCTGCGTGCCGTCACTCCAGCGCAGCTTCCCGTCCTGCAGCGTCACCTGCCACGCCCGGTCGCCCGAGGACTCCAGGTCGAATATCGCCTCGAGCTCGGCGGCAATCTTTGTCTCCACGACGAACACGCCCTGCTCGCAGTTGAGGGTAGTGGAGCGGGAGTCGAGGTTGAAGCTGCCGACGAAGGTCTTCACGCCGTCCACCGTCAGGGCCTTGGTGTGCAGACTGGCGCCCTTCGAGCCGAACAGGCTCGACTTCGGCGCGTTACCTCGCTTGGGCTTCAGTTCCCACAACTTGACGCCGCCCTTGAGCAGCGGCTCGCGCCACTCCGAATAGGCTCCATAGACCATCGCCACGTCATTTGCAGCGAGCGAGTTGGTCAGGATGCGCACGTCGCTGCCAGCCTGCGCGGTGCTCACCAGGCCCGGCGTGGCAATGGGACCGGGGATGAAGTACGGCGAGATGACGGTGAGCTTCTGCTGTGATGCCGTCACCATCGGTCCAAGCCAGGCCAGGACCTCCGATCCCTTGACTCCACCGCCCTTGCCCTCCGCCTTCAGTGGGTCGTCCGAGACGAAGCGGAACTTGTCCGACCACTGCAGCTGCCGATCGCCGCCGGCCGCGAGCCGCTGGATCGCATCGTTCTGGCGCAGGTCGGACGCGAAGCGTGACGCCATGGCCTCGGCAATCTTCGGTTCGATCGTCCGGCGCAGTTCCTCGAGCGCCTCGGGTGTGACGTCCTTCCGCGCGAGCACCTGCATCGGATAGGCGAGCGGTGAGTTCCAGTATCGATCGAAGGAGGCGGAGGCGTCGCGCACGATCGGACCGATCATGGCGAAGTCGAGGTCCGTGAAGTTGACCTCCTCGCTCGCGCCGAAGTACTCGTCGCCCAGGTTGCGCCCGCCCACCACCGCGAGGCGGTTGTCGGCGATCCAGGTCTTGTTGTGCATGCGGTGGTTGATGCGGCTGAAGCTGCCCATGGCCTCGAATAAGAAGCTGAGACTCCCGGCCCGCGACTTGAACGGGTTAAACATCCGCACCTCGATGTTCGGGTGCGCGGCCAGCGCGGCAAACCCGTAGTTGTGGCTGCGCGCGTCCATGTCGTCGACCAGCAGGCGCACCTTGACGCCCCGGTCAGCGGCCTCGAGCAGGCGGTGAGCGAGGAACACGCCGGTCGTGTCGCCTCTCCAGATGTAGGTCTGCACGTCGAGGCTGCGACCCGCGAGCGCGGCCGAGCGCGCCCGGATCGCAAACGATTCCGGTCCGTCGCTGACGAGCCGGAAGCCCGATTGCCCGGGGTGGCTCGACTCGGCGTCACCCGTCAGGCTATCGAGGGGCGTGCCAGTGCCGGCGGGTGCGGCCGTCTGTTCCGGGAGTTCCGGGCGCGACGGCAGGCCCGCGCAGCTGGCGAGTGCTAGTACCGCTACGCAGGCCAGCAGGCGCGAAAGGCTTCTCATGGTTGTCCCTGTCGGCACTGCGGGATCAAAGTCCCGCAATTAGACCGAGCCCGCCATGGACTGTCGAGCCCGCGAGACAGCGATCGCTCGCGCCGCCCGAGGCCGCCCGCAATCCGGACCGCGGAAGGGCGATAGACTGTCGGCATGCGCGAGCGTACGCACGGGCCATCGGCGCGACGTGTCCCGGTTGCAGGTGGGCGTTGCCTCCAACCCGCGCGGAGCCGAATCCGCCCCGGCTGGCCGAACGAATCGCCGAACTCCACGCCCCGCTCCTGGGGCACAGCGTCTTGAGCAGCACGGGTCATTGCGATGCGAGTACTCGTTACCGGAGGCACGGGATTCGTCGGGCAGGCCCTCTGCCCGAGTCTGGCGGCCGCGGGGCACGAGCCCGTCGTCCTGACGCGACAGGCGAGCCCGCGGCCCCCCGCGGGCGCTGCATCCGCGGTCGCGCGGCTCGAGGCGCTTGATCCAGCGACCTTCGATGCGGTGATCAACCTGGCCGGCGCCCCGATCGGCGAGGGGCGCTGGACGGACGCCCGCAAGCGGCTGCTGCTCAAGTCGCGGGTCGAGACCACGCGGCGCGTGGTCGAGTGGATGGGACGCGCGAAGGCCGCCGGACCGCGATCGCTGATCTCGGCGTCCGCGGTCGGGTACTACGGAGAGCAGGGCGACCGGCCGATCACCGAGGAAACGCGGCCGGCCGCCGGCTTCACGCACGACCTGTGCGCCGCGTGGGAGCGGGAGGCGGAGAAAGCCGGTCAATTCGGCCCCCGGGTGTGCCTGATGCGCATCGGCGTGGTGCTCGACCGCGACGGCGGCGCGCTCGCCAAGATGCTGCCTGCCTTCCGGCTCGGCGCCGGCGGGCCGCTCGGCTCCGGACGGCACTATTTCCCGTGGATTCACCGGGCGGACGTGGTGGCGGTCTGCCAGTGGCTCCTCGAGAACCGCCAGGCGCGGGGCGCCTACAACGTGAGCGCGCCGACTCCCGTCACCAACGCCGAGTTCACGCGGGCGCTCGGGCGCGCGCTGCGCCGTCCGGCCGTGCTGCCCGTGCCGCAGGCGGCCCTGAAACTGCTGTTCGGCGAAATGTCGCAGCTGCTGCTGGTGAGCGACCGCATGCTGCCGAAGCGGCTGCTCGAGGAAGGTTTCAGGTTTCGCTACGCGGACCTGGACGTCGCGCTGGCCTCGATATTCTCCTAGACGGGGGCGACTCCGCAGGTGCGACCTCCCGGCCGCCAGCGCCTCGCGGCGTGGCCGGGCCGTTCGTTCATGGACGCGGCACCGGGCCCTGCTGCAGGGTCTGCTGGCGCTGGTACTCGTGACGCTTCATCGACAGGTAGGTCTCGCGGTCCACTTCGTGGAGCTGCGTCGCATAGGACTCCGTCGCGTCGAACCAGAGCTCGAGGCTGCGGTTGAAACGCTGTGGGCGCGGCGCGGAGAGCGAGCCGAGATAGGCCTCGATCGCCAGGTAGTAGCGCATGGCGTTGCGTTCGACCGCACCACGCATGCCGCCGACCGGGTGTGGCGTGCGGTGATCGCCATCGGCGACCGTCGTGAACCCCACCTTGCCGCTGCCGCTGGTCGCAAGGTAGGCGCTCATCGCGAGCTCCCCCTCGAAGCCGAAGCCGAACGAATACCGCAGGTGCAGGAACGTCTGCCCGCCGCGGATGGGAGCCGCCTGCAGCTCGATGCGGTAGTTGCGCGTCCCGAGCGGGCCCTGGCGGGCATACAGCTCGACGTTCAGGAACTCGGGTGTGGAGGCGCCTGCGGTGAAGCTGAATTCGGCGCTATAGGTCTCGCTGAGCGGCTGCTCGTGCTTCTTGCCGGAGGCGACCAGCAGCACCGCGTGCCCGTCGCGCTGGGCGGCGTGGCAGTACTTGATGTTGAGGTGCAGGATCAGCGCCTCGCACCAGTCCTGCGGGCTCACCAGCGAGGCCACGACGGTGGCGATCGGCTGGCCGATGACCGCGAAGACGTCGCCCTGCGCCGCGCCAGAGCCCTCGGACGACTCGAGGTAAAGGGGCCTTCCGAACGGGCTGTGCTCGAGCTGTGGACGCAGCGCCGCGTACCGGTCGAGCAGCGCCTCTGCCGGGGAGGGCGCCGGCTTGGCCGCCGCGGCGACTTTGGCCGATTGCGCGGCGGCGGGTGCGGGGCCGGCGGTCGCGCTGTACGGCGCATGCAGGGCCGCGATGGCGAGCAGGAAGGCGAGCGTCGTCGTCGCGGTCACAGGCCGAGCTTGACGGCGGTCGATCGGGGTCATGGCCTGCTGCAGTTGCCCCGGGGCGGCGGCACCGGCCCGGTGCGGTGATTTGCGGACTTGGGGCAGAATACTCCGCCTGACGGTGGCGCGGCGCCCAGGTATGGACGTGAGCCGTTGACTCGACGACGGTGGTTGATCGCAGCGGTAGCGGGGGTCCTGGTGCTCGCCGTGGTGGTCGATCGCCATGCTCGCGCAGGCAGTGCAGCAGGGGGATCGGCCGCGGCTGGAGCGCTACGTGGATTTCCCGCGCCTGCGCGCCAGCATCTCGGCGCAGGCCAAGAGCCGCGTGGCCGGGAGGATGAAGCGCGAGTTTGGGGACACCCCGCTCGCCTCGCTCGGGACCCGCGTGGGTTCCTCCGTCGCCGATCGCCAGGTGGAGGCAGCCGTCCGCCGGCGGGGCTTGCGAAGATGATGCAGCGTTCGACAGGCAAGGGCGGCGGTGCGGGGCAGCCGCCGTCGTCGCGCCTCGAGGCGGCCAGGACGCTACTGCGTCGAATCGGCATGGAATGGCTGGGCCCGTCAGCAGTGCGCGTCCGAGTGTTCGCCGACGAAGCCAGGCTCATCACGATCGGCCGTCTGGAGCGGCAGGGCCTGCACTGGCGGCTGGTGGATCTGGAACTGCCGCAGTCGATGTGAATGATCGTGCGGCGCCGCGACTTCGTCGGCGCTCAGCTCGGCGGCCGTGCGAAAGCCGCGGCTTTGGCGTCGCTCGTGAGCCAGTGTCGCAGCCGTTCGGCGTCGGCGGTGCGTGAATAGCGACCGGTCGAGTCGAGCAGCACCATGATCAGCTTGCGGCCGGCGAGCTGGGCTTGCATCACGAGGCAGCGGCCGGCCTCGCTGATGTAGCCGGTCTTCTGCAGGCCGATCGACCACTCGGGGCTACGGACCAGGCTGTTGGTGTTGTGGAACAGCTGCTCCCTGGGGCCGACGGCGACGTAGTGCTCGGGCGAGGTCGACAGCGATCGGATGAGATCGTACTCGTAGGCGGCCTTCACCAGCAGCGCCAGGTCGTGCGCACTCGACTGGTTGCTGCTCGACAGCCCGGTGGGATCGACATAGTGCGTGTCGTTCATCCCGAGTTGCTGCGCCTTCAGGTTCATCGCCGCGACGAAGGCCGGGAGCCCGCCGGGGTAATTGCGACCGAGCGCGTGTGCGGCCCGATTCTCAGAGGACATGAGCGCGAGGTGCATCATCTCGCCGCGCGTAAGTCGAGTGCCGACGCGCAGGCGCGAGTGACTGCCCTTTTCGGTGTCGACGTCGTCGTCCGTGACCGTCAGTGCTTCGTCGAGCGGCTGGTTGACTTCCGTGACGACGAGGGCGGTCATCAGCTTGGTAATCGAGGCGATCGGCAGCACGGCCTGCGAGTTCTTGCTGAAGAGCACTTCATCCGTGTCCTGGTCGATCACGAGCACGACGCTCGACTTCAGCGCCAGCGCATCGTGCGTGGAGTGCAGTCCCAGCTGCTGCCCGAACGAAACCGGTGCCGGCGCGGCCTGCGCGGTTCCGCGGGCCGCTGCGGCGTGGCTATGGCTGGTGTGCGCCTTCTTCTTTTTCTTATGCGACGAGGCGGCGTGTCCCGTCTTCTGAGTCGACTTGGTGGCCACCGGCGTGGAAGAGTCTTGCGCCACGGCCGACGCAGGCGCTGCCAGTGCGCCAATGCCGAGAGCGAGCGCCGAGAGCGCCGCCACGCATCGCACCCACTGCCTGATCTGGTCGTTCACGTCTTGCGGCCCAACTCCGTACCCAAGTCGCGGCGAAGTCTAGGGTCATATGGAAACACACTCAAGATCAAAAAGTTGCGGCGCATTTCTCAGGTCTGCGAGCGGAGGTCCGCTTTGCCGTATCGGACCCGAAAGATTGTCCCGGCTTGACCACGTTCCCGACGGCCGAGATCCGAGTCGGAGCGCCTCGAAAGGTGGCTCGCGCGTGGACGGCGAGACGCGTCCCCAGACCCAAGCGCGGAGACGCCGAAATGTCGGCCGCCGTTGCAGGTCTCGCCGGCCGCGCAACATTCGCATTCTCATTCGCGTTAGCTGACGGCGCCTGAGTCGTTTCGCGCGAAAAAAAAGAAAGGCCCCATTTGCAGGGGCCTTTGCGTGTCAGCATCGCGCGCCCGCAGCTCGAGCCGCGGGCGCAGCGCCTCAAGCCGTCATTACAGCAGCGGCACCAGCAGCAGCGCCACGATGTTGATGATCTTGATCAGCGGGTTGATGGCCGGGCCCGCGGTGTCCTTGTAGGGATCGCCCACGGTGTCGCCGGTCACGGCCGCCTTGTGCGTCTCGGAGCCCTTGCCGCCGAAGTTGCCTTCCTCAATGTACTTCTTGGCATTGTCCCAGGCGCCGCCGCCCGTGCACATCGAGATGGCGACGAACAGGCCGGTGACGATCGTGCCGATCAGCACGCCGCCGAGCGCCTTGATGCCGCCGCCGGGGCCGAACAGGAAGTTCATGCCGAAGCCGACGATCACCGGGATCAGGATCGGCAGCAGCGACGGGATGATCATCTCCTTGATGGCCGCGCGCGTGAGCATGTCGACGGCCTTCGAGTAGTCGGGCTTCGCCGTCCCTGCCATGATGCCCGGGATCTCCTTGAACTGGCGACGCACCTCGACCACCACGGAGCCTGCCGCGCGGCCCACCGCTTCCATCGCCATGGCGCCGAACAGGTAGGGCACGAGGCCACCGATGAAGAGCCCGATGATCACCGGCGGGTCGGACAGCGAGAACTGCTGCAGCTTGCCGGCGATCTGCAGGTTGTGCGTGTAGTCCGCGAACAGCACCAGTGCGGCGAGGCCAGCGGAGCCGATCGCGTAACCCTTGGTCACGGCCTTGGTCGTGTTGCCGACGGCGTCGAGGGCGTCCGTGATCTTGCGCACGTCCTTCGGCAGGCCGGCCATCTCGGCGATGCCGCCGCCGTTGTCCGTGATCGGGCCGTACGCGTCGAGTGCCACGATCATGCCGGTCATCGACAGCATGGCCGTCGCGGCGATCGCGATGCCGTAGAGGCCGCCGAACTGGAAGGCGCCCCAGATGGCGGCGCAGATCGCGAGCACCGGCAGCGCCGTTGACTTCATCGAGACTGCGAGGCCCGCGATCACGTTGGTGCCGTGGCCGGTCTGCGAGGCCGCCGCCACGTACCGCACCGGCGCGTACTCGGTCGCGGTGTAATACTCGGTGATGACGATCATGGCCGCGGTCAGGGCGAGGCCGATCAGGGCGCATAAGAACAGGTTCAGGCTGTCCGGGCCCATCATCGCCTTGGTGACGAAATAGAACGCCACCGCCGAGATCACGGCCGAGACAATGATGCCGCGGTACAGCGCATTCATGATCTTGCCGCCCTCGCGCGCCTTCACGAAGAAGGTGCCGACGATGGAGCCGACGATCGAGACCGCGCCGAGCATGAGGGGGTAGAGCACGGCGTTGATGCCGAGCGACTGCATGGTGAGTCCCGCGAGCAGCATCGTCGCGACCACCGTGACCGCGTAGGTCTCGAACAGGTCGGCCGCCATGCCAGCGCAGTCACCGACGTTGTCACCGACGTTGTCGGCGATCACGGCGGGGTTGCGCGGGTCGTCCTCGGGAATGCCGGCCTCGACCTTGCCCACGAGGTCCGCGCCCACGTCGGCGCCCTTGGTGAAGATGCCGCCGCCAAGACGCGCGAAGATCGAGATGAGCGAGCCGCCGAAGGCGAGGCCCACCAGGGCGTGCAGCGCGGCCGTGTCGTTGCCCAGCACCTTGCGGATCACGAGGAAATAGCTGGCCACGCCGAGCAGGCCGAGGCCGACGACGAGCATGCCGGTGATCGCGCCGCCGCGGAACGCGACCTGCAGCGCCGGGTCGAGGCCGATGCTCGCGGCGTGCGCGGTGCGGACGTTGGCGCGGACCGACACGTTCATGCCGATGTAGCCCGCGAGCCCGGAGAGCACGGCGCCGATCGCGAAGCCGCCGGCGGTCGCCCAGTTGAGCGCGAAGCCGATCACCACGAACAGGACTACGCCCACCGTGGCGATGGTCGTGTACTGGCGATTCAGGTAAGCCTGGGCGCCCTGCTGAATGGCAGCGGCGATTTCCTGCATGCGGGCGTTGCCGGCGGGCTGGGCCAGAATCCAGCGCACGGAGAAGACTCCGTAGAGGATTGCGGCCACGCCGGCCGCGATCGCCAGCAGCAGCGCGGTTTCAGTCGTCATACTCAACCTCCCAACGGGGATCTTGGACCTTGGTTTTCAGGGCGGCGGGCGTTCTGCGACGCCCTGCCGACCGGCAAAAAAATGGCGCGCGACTATACCACAAAGCCGGTCTTCAGCTTGCGCCGGACGGCCTTGTTCTTCAGCACCACGTATTGGGGCAGGCCGTCCTTGTAGGGGGGGTAGTCCTCCCCCTTGATCAGCGGGGCGAGGTAGCGGCGGCCCTTTGCCGTGATGTGGAAGCCGTCCGGCGTGATGTAGTCGGGCGGCAACATCTTCTCCTGGTTGGCGACCTTCTCGAGGGGCGCCATGCCGATCTTCCAGCGGTACGGCCGGCTCGAGGTGCGCACGATCGTCGGCATCACGGAGTTGTGGCCCTTGAGCGCGAGTTCCACGGCCGCCTTGCCCACGGCGTAGGCCTGCTCCACGTCCACCTTGGAAGCGATGTGGCGCGCGGCGCGCTGCAGGTAGTCCGCGACCGCCCAGTGGTACTTGTAGCCGAGCTTGTCCTTGACGAGCTGCGCCACCACCGGGCCGACGCCGCCCAGCTGGGCGTGGCCGAACGCATCGCGCGTGCCAGCATCGGCGAGGAACTTGCCGTCGGCGTTCTTCACGCCCTCCGAGACGACGACCGCGCAGTAGCCGTACTTCTCGACGCACTCCTTGGTGCGCACCAGGAACTTCTCCTCGTCGAAGGTGACCTCCGGGAACAGGATGATGTGCGGCGCATCGCCGGCCTTCTCGGCGGCAAGGCCGCCGGCCGCGGCGATCCAGCCCGCGTGCCGGCCCATCACCTCCAGCACGAACACCTTCGTCGAGGTGCGCGCCATCGAGGCGACGTCGAAGCCGGCCTCGCGGATCGACACCGCCACGTACTTGGCCACCGAGCCGAAGCCCGGGCAGCAGTCGGTGATCGGCAGGTCGTTGTCCACCGTCTTCGGGACGTGGATGGCCTGCACCGGATAGCCCATCTTCTCCGCCAGCATCGACACCTTGAGGCAGGTGTCGGCGGAGTCGCCGCCGCCGTTGTAGAAGAAGTAGCCGATGTCGTGCGCCTTGAACACCTCGATCAGGCGCTCGTACTGGGCGGGGTTGTCCTCGTACTTCTTCAGCTTGTAGCGGGCCGAGCCGAACGCGCCGGACGGCGTGTGCCGCAGGGCGCGGATCGCCGCCGCGCTCTCGAGCGAGGTGTCGATCAGGTCCTCGGTGAGCGCGCCGAGGATGCCGTTGCGACCGGCGTAGACCTTGCCGATCTCGCGGCGGTGCTTGCGGGCGGTCTCGATCACGCCGCAGGCGGAGGCATTGATGACGGCGGTGACGCCGCCGGATTGCGCATAGAACGCGTTGCGCTGGCGAACGGGCTTGGGCATGGCAACTCTCTTGAGGAAAATCTCTGCCGGATCGGGTAGTTACGTGTTTCCGGGAACCTCCTATGATAATGCTTCCCGCGCGGCGGGGGGATCCGTTTGCACCGCCGCGGCGCTGGGCGCCGCTCGGCCAGGGGTCCGGAATACGGCATGCCGCGGTTGGCGGGGGAGCCGGTTTTCGGTAGCTTGCGGCCCACTCCAAAGGTCCGACGCTCGCAGGAAACACTAATGAGACTCGTACTGCTCGGCGCACCCGGTTCAGGCAAAGGCACGCAGGCGCAACGGCTGCGTGACGAGAAGGGCATCCCGCAGGTGTCCTCCGGCGACCTGCTGCGCGAGGCGGTGGCCCGGGGCACGGACCTCGGCAAGCGCGCCAAGGCCGCGATGGATGCGGGCGAGCTCGTCTCCGACCAGATCGTCCTCGGCCTGATTCGCGAGCGCCTCGGCCGGCCGGACGCGGCGCGTGGCTTCATCCTCGACGGCTACCCGCGCAACGTCGCGCAGGCGGGCGCGCTCGAGGGTCTGCTCACGGAGATCGGCCAGCCGATCGATGCGGTCGTACTGATGGACGTGGAGCCCGCGGCGCTGTTCCGGCGACTGACCGGACGGCGCACCTGCCCGAAGTGCGGCAAGGTGTTCAACGTCTACTCCTCGCCCTCTGCCAAGGGCGATCGGTGCGACAACGCCGAGCACGGCGCGGATGCGCCGGCGCTCGCGCAGCGCGCGGACGACAAGGAAGAGGTGATCGAGAACCGGCTCAAGGTCTACGACCGCCAGACCGCGCCGCTGATCGAGCACTACCGCGGGCGCGGGCTCTTGAAGGTCGTGAACGCCGACCAGCCGGTCGCGAAGGTCTACGCCGACTTCGTGCGGGCCGCTGGGAGCTGAGGCGCCGCTGCGGCTCCGTCGGCAGGCGTATGCGGCAAAGGCTGCCTCACCCGAGGGCGGCCAGCAGCTTCTCCCCGATGGCGTCGCGGCGCCAGCCGCGCGTGAGCGCGTTGTCCCGCGCGCCCTGGGCGAGCGCCTCGACGTCGCGGCGCGTGGCGAGCACCTCCGGGGCGATGCCGAGCCGGGCCGCCTCCTCGCGGACGATCTGCGTCAGCCGCGCCGCCCGTCGGGTTTCCTCGGGCGTGGGTCGGCGCCCGGCCGCCTCGGTGTCCAGGGAATCGAGGGGTGCGCTGCGCGCCGCCGCCAGTAACTGCAGCAGCTCCTCGCCACGCTTGCGGATCAAGCCAGGCGGCAGCGAACGAATCCCCTCGAGCGCCTCGAGCGAGCCCGGCGCCTCGGTCGCCATCGCCAGCAACGCCTCATCGGACACGATCCAGGCGCGCGGCCGGTCCGACTCGAGCGCACGTCGCTCGCGCCACTCAGCGAGCGCGCGCGCGGCCGCCCGCTCCGGCGCGCGCAGGCGGCCGAGACCCTTCAGGCGGCGCCAGGCCTCCGCCGGCTCGGTTCGATACAGCGCGGGGTCCGCGTAGGCGGCGGTCTCCTCGCGCGCCCAGGCCCGGCGCCCCTTGGCCTCCAGTGCGGCCTCGAGTTCCACTTGCAGGGTGAGCAGGTGATGGACGTCGTCGGCGGCGTAGGCCAATTGCGCCGGGGTGAGCGGGCGACGCGACCAGTCGGTGCGCGTCTGCGCCTTGTCGAGCGAGTGTCCGAGCTGGCGTGCCACGAGCTCGGCGTAGCCCACCTGCGGGGCGAAGCCGAGCAGTGCGGCGGCCACCTGCGTGTCGAACACCGGTGCCGGCACGGTGCCGCCGGTGAGGCTCAGTACCTCCAGGTCCTGCCGCGCGGCGTGCAGGATCTTGACCTTCGCTGGGTCGGCGAGCAGGGCGTGCATTTCGGCCAGATCGAGGCCCGCGAGCGGGTCGATCAGGTAGCAGTCCGCATCGGTCGCGATCTGCACCAGGCACAGCTGCGGAAAGTAGGTCCGCTCCCGCATGAACTCCGTGTCGAGCGCGAGGCGCCTGACTCCATGCATGCGGAACACTGCGGCCTCGAGGTCCGGCTGGGTCGTAATCAGTTGGGCATCGCGCATTCGGTCGGTTCCCTGCGTGTAGAATCGCGGCTCCCGCGGGGCGAGCAGCCGGCAACGTGAGCGCATTTCTCAAGGTTTTCCTCGACATCGTACTCTGGCGGCGCGGGCCGCAGGACCTGCCGGCCTCCGGCCTGCTGTTCCGGGTCACGCTGGGCGCGTACGTGGCCGTCTCCGCCGTGCAGCTGCTGGCGCTGCGCGAGTCCCTCACGACCTGGGTCATTTTCCTGATGCTCGACCCGCTGCTGCTGACCGGCTGCGTGTGGCTCGTCCTGCGGCTGTACCGGCATCCCGAGCGTTTTCTGCAGACGGCCACTGCGGTGCTCGGCACGGGGGCGCTGCTGGGGCTGGTGCTGTACCTGCCGATCCAGCTGCTGCTCGGCGCGGTCGGCCGCGGCCCCGACGCGACGATCTCCCGGTTCTTCGCGCTCGCGCTGCTCGCGGTGTTCGCGCTGGTGACCGGCCGCATCCTCAAGCTCGGCGCGGACTCGAGCCTGTTGACGGGCGTGGCCATCGCGCTCAGCTACTTCTTCCTGATCAACCTCGTGCTCGGCTTCGCGCAGAGCGCAGGAGGCTGAGCATGCACCTGCACATCATTGGCGTCTGTGGCACGTTCATGGGCGGCGTCGCCGCGATCGCGCGCGCCGCCGGGCACCGGGTCACCGGTTCCGACCGCAACGTCTACCCGCCGATGAGCACGCAGCTCGCCGCACTCGGCGTCCATGTCATCGAGGGCTACGAGCCGGACCAGCTCGGCCTGAACCCTGACGTGTTCGTAGTCGGCAACGTCATGAGCCGTGGCAACGCGCTCATTGAGGCGCTGCTCGACAGCGGCCGGCCGTACGAGTCGGGCCCCGAATGGCTCGCGCGCAACGTCTTGAACGGCCGCTGGGTGCTCGGCGTGGCCGGCACGCACGGCAAGACCACCACCGCGAGCATGCTCACCTGGATCCTCGAGCACGCGGGCCTCGCGCCCGGCTTCCTGGTCGGCGGCGTGCCGCTCGACTTCAAGGTGAGCGCACGGCTCGGCACGGGCCAGCATTTCGTCGTCGAGGCCGACGAGTACGACACCGCGTTCTTCGACAAGCGCGCGAAGTTCGTGCACTACCGCCCGCGCACCGCGATCCTGAATAACCTCGAGCACGACCACGCCGACATCTACCCGGACGTGGCCGCGATCCAGCGGCAGTTTCACCTGCTCCTGCGCACCGTGCCGTCGAACGGCCGGCTGGTCGTGAACGCAGCCGACCGCAACTTGGCCGGCGTGCTGGAGATGGGCTGCTGGACGCCGGTCGAGCGCTTCACGGCCGAGGCCGCGGTGCCGACCGACTGGCGGGTCTGCGCCGACCCGGCGAGCGGCTACGCGAGCTTCGAACTGTGGCACGGCGATCGCCGCGTGGGCCAGGTCGCCTGGGGCCTGCTCGGCCGTCACAACGCCGAGAACGCGCTCGCCGCGCTGGTCGCGGCGCGGCACGCAGGCGTCGATGAGCAGGCCGCCCTCGAAGCCCTGCGGCGGTTCGGCGGCGTGCGGCGCCGCCTCGAGGTGCGGGGCGAGGTCGGCGGCGTGGTCGTGTACGACGATTTCGCCCACCACCCGACCGCGATCGCGACGACGCTCGACGGCGTGCGACGCCGGGCCGCCGGCGGTCGCGTCATCGCCGTGCTGGAGCCCCGTTCCAACACGATGAAGCTCGGCACCCACAAGGCGGCGCTCGCGGGCTCGCTGCGCGGGGCCGATCGGGTGTTCGTGTACCAGTCCCCCGAGGTCAAGTGGGAAGTGGCCGATGCCTTGCGGCCCCTGGGCGAGCTGGTCACCGTGCACACGGATCTCGGGCAGCTCACCGCAGCGCTGGCCGAACATTCCCGGCCCGGCGATCACCTGGTGCTGATGAGCAACGGCTCCTTCGGCGGCCTGCACGAGCGACTGCTGGCCGCGCTGCAGGCACGCGCCCCGGCCTGAAGCGGCATAATCCGGCGCATGCCCGCCACCGACGAGCTGCTGTGATGGCCGAGCGCAGCGAGATTCCGCTGTTCCCGCTCAATGCGATCCTGCTTCCGGGCGGTCTGCTGCCGCTCAGGATCTTCGAGACGCGCTACATCGACCTGGTGCGCCGCTGCCTGCGCGACAGCTCGGGCTTCGGCGTGGTGATGATCCTCGAGGGGCCGGATGCGGGCGCTCCGGCCACGGTCTGCGACGTCGGTACCTATGCGCGAATCGTCGACTTCTCGCAGCACCTGGACGGGCTGCTCGGGATCCATGCGCGCGGCGAGCGACGCTTCCGAATCCTCGAGCGGCGCCGCGCCCGCGACAACCTGAATCTCGCCGACGTCGAATGGCTGGCCGAGGAGGTACCGGTCCCGCTGCCGGCGGAGTTCGCGGAACTGGGCCCGGCGCTCGACAGCGTGCTCGATCAGGTCGGGGAGCCGTACGCCTCGCTCGAGCGTCACCTCGACGACGCCGGCTGGGTCGCCGGCCGTCTCGCCGAGATCCTGCCGATCTCGCCGGCGCACAAGCAACATTGCCTCGAGCTCGATGATCCCGTCGAGCGCCTGCGGTTCCTGCGGCCGCTGTTCGAGATCACGACTGAGCCTCCCGGCTGAGGCCCGCCGTCGCCGATCGCGACGATCGGCCGCAGGCGCCATGCACGTCGAAGGATAGAATCCCCGCATGGGCGGCGCACTGCGATTCCTGTTCGTCCCGGTCTCCGGGCCCGGAGGGGCGGGCGAGTACTACCGCTCGCTCGCCATCGCCCGCGGGATCGAGCGGCGCTGGCCCGACTGCGACATCAAGTTCGTCGTCAGCCGCGATGCCGCCTACGCCGCGGGCAGCCCCTACCCGGTGCTGACCGTCGGGCGCTCCCCGACCTACGAGACGGCCGAGGTCGTCCGCATCATCGAGCAGGAGCGGCCGCACGTCGTGATCTTCGACAGTTCCGGCCGCGTCACTCAGTACCGCGCCGCGCGCCGGGTGGGCGCGAGGGTCGTGCTGGTGAGCTCGCGGCCGAGCTCGCGCCGCCGCGGCTTTCGCTTCCGGCGCCTGTGGCTCCTCGCGCAGCACTGGATCGCGCAACCGCGCTATCTCGGCGGGCAACTCGGCTGGTGGGAGCGCTGCAAGCTGCGCCTTGGCCCGCATCCCGAGGTCGTGTTCCTCGAGGTGCTGCACGAGCCGATCGAGGAGGCCGCCACCCACGAGATGCAGCGGCGGCTCGGGATCGAGCCTGGCCAGTACGTGCTCGCCTGTCCGGGCGGCGGCGGCACCGCAGGCTCCGGACCGGACGCTTCCGCCGAGTTCCTTGCGGCCGCCGGCCGCGTCGCAGGCCAGACCGGGCTTCCGGTCGTCGCCGTGCTCGGCGCCCGTTTCGGGGTCCCGGACCGCCCGCCGGCCGGGGTAAGCGTCGTGGCGAGCGTGCCAAACGGCCTGCTCATGGGGCTGGTCCGCGACGCGAGAGCCGGTATCGTCAACGGCGGCAGCCTGCTGCTGCAGGCGCTGGCGCAGCGCACGCCCTGCGTCGCCGTCCCAGTGATGGGCGACCAGCCGCAGCGCATCGCCGCTACGGTGACCCTCGGGTTTGCCAGGCGCGCGGACCTCGACGCCACGGCCATCGCCGCCGCCGCCATCGACCTGCTGCGCAACGACGCCGAGCGCGAGGCGATGCGGGCACGCCTCGCCTCGCTCGGGTTACGCAACGGCGTCGATGTCGCGGTGGAGGCGACCTCGCGGCTCGTGCCGCGCCCCCCCCAGGACGGGCCGGGCCCGCGGCGGCTGCGACTCATGCACGTGATTCTGTCCCGCGGCTTCGCCGGCTCCGAGCGAGCGGCCGCCGAGGCCTGCAACGCGATGGTTCGCTCTCACGACGTGGCAATCGTGCTGCGCCGCGACCATCGCACCGCCTCCGGTGCCAGCATTCGCGACAGCCTCGATCCCCGCGTCGAGGTATTCGAGCTGCCGCCGCACCTCGGCACGCGCGGGCGGCTGCGCGAGGTGATCCGCCGCTGGCGTCCGGACCTCGTGCACACCCACCTGCGGCGCGGCACGCGCTACGTGGCGCAGCTGCGCAGCGGCGTGCCGCACATGTGCACGCTGCACCTGTCGCTTAACGGTCCGCACTTCCTGCAGGCGCAGGGCATCGTCTGCATCTCGGAGTGGCAGCTCGCCACGGTGCCGGCCGGCTATGCGGGGCGCGTCTTCCTGATCCCGAACTCGCTCGTGCCGCAGCCGCGCATCGGCCCGGAGCGGCGCGCGGCCCTGCGCGCCGAGTTCGGCGCCGGGCCGGGGGACTTCCTGGTCGGCGGGGCCGGCCGTCTGGTGCGGAGCAAGGGCTTCGGCATCATGATCGAGGCGTTTCGCCGCGCGAACCTGCCGCGCGCCAGGCTCGTCATCATCGGCGAGGGCTACGCCCGTGGTGCGCTGGAGCGCGCCGCGCGCGGCGCGGCATCGTTCGCGGGCTTTCGTGCCGACGTCAAGGATTGCCTGCAGGCGCTCGACCTGTTCGTCGCGCCATCGCTACGCGAGCCCTTCGGGCGCGTGATCATCGAAGCGCTCGATGCCGGCGTCCCGGTGATCGCCGCCGACGCCAACGGTCCGCGGGACATCGCGCGGCGCTTCCCCGTCGAACTCGTGCAGAGCGGCGATCCGCAGGCGCTGGCCGCGGCGCTGGTTCGCGCCGCGCAGCAGCCGCAACGGCCGCCGCAGGTCGACCTGTCGGAGTTCCACGTCGAGCGCGTCGTCGAGCAGCTGCTGCGGGCCTACGGCGAGCTGCTCGGAGCGCAGGTCAGAGCGTCTTGAAGACGCGCGCCGCGGCCGCAATGGTCGCGTCGATCTCCCGCTCCGTGTGGGCCGCTGAGACGAAGCCCGCTTCGAACGCCGAGGGGGCGAGGTAGATGCCCTCCGCCAGCATACCGTGGAAGAAGCGCTTGAATCGCTCTACGTCGCAGGCGGTCGCCTCCGCGTAAGAAGTGACGCGCGGGGCGGCCGTGAAGAACAGGCCGAACATGCCGCAGACGTGGTTGGTGGCGAGCGGCACGCCGGCCGCCTTGGCAGCTGCGCTGATGCCGTGCACCAGCCGGTCGGTCAGTGCGGCGAGGCGCTCGTAGAAGCCTGGCGCGGAGACGCCGTTGAGGGTCGCGAGACCCGCGGCCATCGCGACCGGATTGCCGGAGAGCGTGCCCGCCTGGTAGACGGGGCCGAGCGGCGCGATGTGCTGCATGATGTCGCGACGCCCGCCGAAGGCGCCCACCGGCATGCCGCCGCCCACGATCTTGCCGAGCGTCGTCAGGTCGGGGCGGATGCCATAGAGCTGCTGCGCGCCGCCCCTGGCGACGCGAAAGCCCGTCATGACCTCGTCGAAGATAAGCACTGCGCCGTGGCGTGTGCACTCCTCGCGCAGCGCCTCGAGGAAGCCCGGCGCCGGCGGAATGCAGTTCATGTTGCCGGCGACCGGCTCGACGATCACACAGGCGACCTGCGAGCCGATCTCGCCGAACGCCGCGCGGAGCTGTACAACGTCGTTGTAGCCCAAGGTCACCGTGTGCGCCGCCAGTTCGGGCGGGACGCCCGGGGAGGTCGGTACCCCGAGGGTGAGCATTCCCGAGCCTGCCTTGACGAGCAGCGAGTCGGAATGGCCGTGATAGCAGCCCTCGAACTTGATGATCTTGTTGCGTCGGGTGAAGCCGCGGGCGAGGCGGATCGCGCTCATCGTCGCCTCGGTGCCCGAACTCACCATGCGCACCAGTTCGATCGAGGGCACCATCTCGACGATCCGGCGCGCGACGACGGTCTCGATCTCGGTGGGCGCACCGAAGGACAGCCCGTCCGCCGCCTTCTCCTGCACGGCACGGATGACCTCCGGTTGCGCGTGGCCGAGAATCATCGGGCCCCAGGACCCGACGTAATCGATGAACTGCCGTCCGTCGGCGGCCCACACGTGCGGGCCCTTCGCCCGGGCGATGAAGATCGGCTCCCCGCCCACGCCGCGGAACGCGCGCACGGGCGAATTCACGCCGCCAGGAATGTACTTGCAGGCTTCTTCGTAAAGGCTCACGGAGGTGGCTCCAGCGCCGGGGTGTCGTGGAAGGGCCGCTATCTTACCAGCGGAGTCGCATCGCGCCGGCCGGGCACGTGCCATGCGGCGCCAGTGGCCGGGTTCCCGGCGCAGGCGGCGGCGATGCGAGACCGGGCTGGCTCAAACGGCGGTTAGATGCACGACTGGGCCGCGGGGAGCCTCCCCACCGCGCGTTTCGCGGCGGGCCGCGCGTGCTGACGATGCCACTGCAGACCTACCTCCTGGTCCTCGTCGGCAGCGGTCTCGGCGGCGCGGCGCGCCTGTGCGTGTCGACCCTGGTGGCACGCTCGCCGTGAACCTGCTCGGCTGACAGTTGGTCGGCGCTCGGCGCGATGTTCGAGCCGGCGAGCCCGCTGCACGTGCGCCAGGACCTGCGGGTGCTGCTGATCGTGGGCTTGCTCGGTGGCTTCACGACCTTCTCGGCGTTTTCGCTGGAGGCGCGGCTGCCCG
>Ga0209048_10000922_pt1 | contig 31030 bp, 27 predicted proteins | sample FrelakmetCRP12CR_FD_187146 | JGI IMG/M metagenome (GOLD analysis project Ga0209048, IMG submission 187146) | Freshwater lake sediment microbial communities from the University of Notre Dame, USA, for methane emissions studies - CRP12 CR (SPAdes)... | ecosystem: Environmental > Aquatic >...
TAAAGTCATGCAAGGTGAAATAATTCTAGCGCCGCGTCGTGCCGCTTCTGGGACCTAGATAATCGCGGAAATTCGAACAACGACAATTTCGGGCTGAACTCGTGAATTATCGAGGTGGGACCTCTATGAAGGGTCGGCTATATTGGGATAAATGTTCAAAACAAAAAAACGCGAAGCGATTGACGACCTGATTGATGCCCATGTGTGGCTGCGGTCAAAGGCAAAGGGGACGTTAGTGCCGAGTCGGACAGGCGCGTCAGGATGGAGTCCGGCGGCAGGGCTTCGTGCGCCCCATGAGGCACCATCCAGGGCAATGCCGATAGGTCGGGCGGCCAGGAAGAGTCGCAGTCCGTCGGCTTAGTTGCGTGGGGCGGTGAGCGCTCGACAAAACGACTGCGGGTTCGTACCCGCGGCCGGCATTTCCCAGACTATCGAATCTGTCGAAAGTGGGGATCCGCACCTATCGTATCGGCCGCAGCAACCAGGCGGTGATCAGGGAAGCCCTGGATCGAACGTGACACGAGTGGGCGATTGCACGTTCTAGTTTGTTGGGCTTCGTGATATGGGCCGTCGCCCGCAATCGCACATCGGCCGCTCGCTTCTGTGTCCTCTATTTGTCGTTGTTACCCTTGCCGGCTCCGCGCGGTGTCCGCGATTCGTCTGCTTTCTTTTGGTCGCCAATGACGCTTTTGAGAGGGCACATAGTGAATGCGGGGCATTTCTTGCATCCGACTGCCAAGGCAATGGGGCAAAGAGTCATATCATGTATCCTTTGTCGACTGTCTGCGCCGCGGGCAGACAACGGAGGTAACAACAGGAGCCTTCGTAGGTCTGCGGCCCCCGAGCGTACACCGTTAACAGGTCCGATGCTCGTCGACATCGGCATCTTGGATCACCTGATTGTCGCCGGCGGAGATACTACGAGCTTCGTGGAAAGGGGCCTCTTATGAGCCCCAGCCCCGGCCAATAGCCGAACTAGCCCTGAAATCATGGGCCGCCCGTCGCAGAATCCGAGCATATTTGATGCCATGATCAGAATCCGGTACTTCTTGCCGAGGCAAACCAATGAAATCGGGAAAGTTGATCCGACTGTCTGTTGGCCTCGTCACTCTAATAGCGTGCACTCCGCTTTGTGCGGAAAATCCGTCGCCGCCGCTCGAGCTGAACACGGACTGTCTGCCGCCCGTTTGCAAACGCCCTGAGCCTCGGTTCCAAGGATTGGAAATGTTGCTCGGGCCATCAAAAATCCCAGCCGCCAGCGAGGCCGCGACGAAGGCGGGCGCGCTCCTCAAGCGGGCAGCGTCGAAAGGGGACGTTGAATCGGTCAAGCAATTGCTCGCACAAGGGGTCGACGGGGTATCCATCAATGAAGCATTAACCCTGGCTGTCGGCGATGCCAATAAGCCAGAAACGGTCGCGATCATTGAAATGTTATTCTCGGCGGGCGCCGATCCTAATAACAGGGCCTCCTATAATACGACTCCGTTGGAGTCGGCGCACCAGGGCAAGATGATCGAATTGCTGCTGGCACATGGGGCCCTGCTTGATCACTCGAATCCGGCCGACATGATGGCGGCGGCCTGTACGCCCTATGCCGGCGGCGATCCCGTGGATGTCACCGAGGTCTACCTACGGCATGGCTTTGACGTTAACGCCGTGGCGGGAGGGGAGACTCTCCTGCATTGTGCTTCCCGTCAGAATATGGTCGGCTACGCGCGCTTCCTCCTTGAACACGGAGCGAAGATCGATGCGCGCGACAGTCAAAATGCCACGCCGCTATGCCACGCCGGAAGTGCGGAAATGGTCGATCTCCTGCTCCAACACGGAGCCCAGATCAATGCACAGGTCAGTCACGCCATGGCCTCACCCATTATCTTTGTGATGTCTTACATTTATTTCAACGAACAACAGAATTTCCACGGCTGGGAACGTCTGCATGGTCGCGAACAGACTCCTGTCAGCCCCACAATCACAGCACGGGAAACCCAACTGGAAGTCCTGGAAGCACTGCTCAAGGCGGGCGCCGATCCGAATCAAGGGGGTGGGCTGGCCATGGCCGTCGCCGCCGGCGATCAGGCCTTGACGATGCGGTTTTTAGCGCACGGAGCGGATGTTTATGCAGGACCGATCCCTCCGTTGCGATACGCTCTCTCGGACGACTTGCGGAAGGTCTTGATCGCCGGCGGTGCGACCGCGGACCCCGAAAGCTTCATTCGTGATGACCGTGCACTGTGCCAATCGGTTGTTGAGCGGGCGAACGCGGGTCATCTGACGGAACTCGAACTTCACGACGACGTTCCGGTTATACCCCGCGATCCATACGAGGACTGGCGCCGTTTTGACGATTACAACCTCGACGAGCATTCGCTCGTTGATCAAGGACATACTTATTACCTGGGAATGGACGATGGACCACGCTATCTCGCGAGGATCGGAGTGGACGGCGTTCAACAATTGGCATGCGAGTTCGGGCGCACCGGAAACAATGGCAAGTACCACTTCAGAGTGCTCACGGATGGTGAGATCATCCGAAATTGGGTTGCTCGAGAACAACGCTCGGCGAGCAACTACGTGGTGACCCATCCAGGTCTGCGGGCCGCAGAGGCAGTCCTGAAGGAAGCGAGGAGTGCAGGTGGTTCAGACGCCTTTGACCGTCTACCGAACTTGAATCGCGACGTGCTGTCGGATGCGATCGATGCCAAGCGCGACGATGTCTTGCGTTTTTGGCTCGAGAACGGTGTCGATCCCAATATTCACCCAAGGGCATCGGTACCCACGGGCGGCCAATTGCAACGCACCGACTTCGGCGCGAGCCGTACGCCGCTATACAGCGCGGTCTCTAACGGAACAATAGGAGACGTCGACCTGTTGCTGGCGTACGGTGCGGATGCGAGCAAGACGGTGGACGAATGGGACGGTCTTCAGGATCAGAAAAGCCCGCTGGTAAAGGCCTTCGTCATTGAGGATCCCAGTAAGATCTTGGCGCTGCTTTCTCACGGCGCGGACTTCACTCATCCCCAGCGTTTCGGCCCCAGACTCGAACAGATGTCTGAAGCCGCACGCATTGTGCATTCCGAGGGTTGTCCAGATCCCGCGAATTCCGTAGAGCTCCGTATTTGTCTACCCAACGCACTCAAGAAAGCGGATCGCGACCTGAACGTAGCGTACCAAGCACGATTAGCCGCTGCAGCTCCTAGCACGAATGTCCTGCGCACGGAACAACGAGCCTGGATCGAGAAGCGGAACAGCGATTGCGGTATTTCTTATCGCTGGGCCGACTTGGGCGGTTGGTATGCCTACGTATTAGACGAGCCGCAACGCGCGTCGTGCGTAATTGGGATGACGAATGCGCGGATTCGCACGTTGCAGCCGGCCAGTAACGACTAGACGGACGCAGGGCTTTGAGTACGCCAATATCCGATACTTAAGGGCGCCGACCACGAATGACAAACGCATTAGCCCTGAATTTATGGCTCCCTGTCGCAGAATCCGGGCACATTTGATGTCAATATGACCCGGGATCGCCATTTTCGACGAGGCATCATGGAACACGGCAATTCGAAAGCTCCCGCTTGGGACCGGCGACCCCACCGAGGGTAATTGTCCTTGATGCTTGCACACAGCCTGATGGTCATCAGCAAAGGGGCGGGAGCACGTCTATTGAACGTGGCGTCGGTCGCGGCCCTATTAACTCTGATCCTCGCCGCGTCCCCGAGCCTAGCAGCTGTCTATAAGTGTACCAACCTGGATGGAAGTACCACCTACGGCGACACCCCGTGCGGGTCCGACGCCAAGCCGCCCCAAGCCGTCACGGCTCCCCAAGTCCTCACAGCTCCCCCAGCGCCCCCGTTATCCTCCCAAGGCGCTGCAACCACACGAAGTCCGGAAACGGTGCCGCCCGCGAATGACAAATCAGCGCGGGAAACGAGCGCCCTCCTTTGCAGCACGCGTGCATACAACGAATGGATCAAGGCCCAGGGGCACCCGCTGCCGGATCCAAATGTCCGACAGGCCAAAATGATTGAGATTAGCAATCAATGCCGGCGGCCGCTCAATCTCCCCGACATGCAGACCCCGGCACCCATCGTTGCTCCGAGCCCTGTCCTTTCTGGTCCCGCGGGCGACGCCGCGGCCACCAAGCTCGCCGAACTCGTGAAGAGTGGTTCCATAGAGCGAATTCAGCAGTATCTCTCGTCACCCGGCGTGAATATCAACGACCGTCCTGGTACCGATGAAGCTCTGCTCGATTATGCCGCCGAGCAGAACCAAGTGAAGGTCGCGTGGTACCTCGTCGAACACGGAGCTCGCGTCGACGCCGTCCAGACCCAGGGCCGAACGGCCGGCTACACCGCCCTGCATCGGGTAGCCATTGTCGATGCCGCCGACGTGGCGGAGATCCTTCTCGCGCACGGCGCCGAGGTCAACGTCCACGGACCCTTAGGGATTACGCCTCTTGTCCTCGCAGCGTCCAACGGCAGCCGGCGAACCGCGGAAGTGCTGCTCAATCACGGCGCCGATATTTCGACAACCACCGGTCACCGGGAGACTGCTCTCTCTGAGGCCACCGCTCACGGCCACACAGACATCGTCACCTTGCTGCTGGTTCACGTGCCGACGCCAACCACCAACAGCATGAATACCGTCGCCGCGCGCGGCGATTTGGATGCTTTGCGTCTGATGTTGATGCACGATGAGTTGGTGCACGACGTCAGCACTGCAAGCAAAAATGAAGCGCTTCGCTTTGCCATACTTGGCGGTACCAACCGGCTCGAGGAGCGAAAGCAGATGATCGAGTTGCTGCAAGCCCATGGTGCCGACATCGACAATGTAATGGCGGACCCGGAAGTGATTCCGCTCATGTTTGCGAAGTCGCCCGATATGATCGATTTTATGTTGACGCATGGCGCCAATCACAAGGCGCAATTGTCCGGCGCGCAACTCGCGCAGGCATACGCCTGTAATAAGGAGGTCAGGGATCCGATCGGGGCGCTTGGGGTATTGGTGGCCCACAATATTGATCTCCGCGGTCAACCGTCCCCGCGTGTGCAGAGCGCCCTGGCATGTGCGACGCGCGCTAGTAATCCCGCGCTCGTTCAGTTTCTAAGCGACCACGGCGTGGGAGTCGACGGCCCCCGCCAGGTGGCAGCCGCCAGCGCAGTCAGCGTCGATCCGAGAATCGTGGAAATTCGCGATGCCACCGTTGACCTGCGGGCCACCGTGGAGAGTCAGACCATCGACAACGTCGCCTTGATGATGACTCGGCAGCTGGCCCCGGAAGATCCCGCGTGGAATCCAAAGAATCCGAGGTGGTCGTCCATGCTTCAACGGGTCCGCGCAGATTTGCGCACAGATTTGAGCGCGCGGCTGGCGGCGTCCCTCACGGCGGCTCAAGGGGTGTGGAATCAAGCGTTGCGCACGTCACTGTCCGAGGACGATGTGACGCAACTGGTGACGTATTTTCGCACCGCTCAAGGTAAGCAATATATTGAATTCCAACGTCGCCTGAATGTCCTCCTCACGGCGGCGCTCTTGGACATGCTGAAGGACCCTCTGGTCGCCGCAAATGCCAAGCGGCACGCCGTGCAGGACAAGTACGCGAAACTCTTGGATCTGTCTCTTTCCATTCAGTTGGCACCACCCACTCCCGGTACTGGCACGCCGGGATCTCCCTTGGACCCCGTCATTACTGCGCTGGTTACATCACATCCGGCGGAACTGGATCAGCTTCAGGCGGCATATCAACGTGACCTAGACGGTTTCAGAGCGTTTGATCGTTCCGCACCCAAGGGTCACCTGCTGGCGGCAAATCATTCGGCGGGCACACAGTGGAACGGTTCCCAGATGGCGCGAGAGCTCACAGGGGCGGTATTAGCTTCAGTGACCATGCACATGGATGCCTGGCAGCGCGCCTACGCCGGTGACAACCCGCAGCGGGCAACTGCGACGACTGCCTCAGCGATCGGAACAGTCGATTGCGTGGCGCTTGAAAAGATGGACAACTCGCATCAACCACCGGAAATCTACCGCGATGTTCGGGAGTGCATTGATCGCGAAAAATACGCCGAGGCCGCAGCGCTGTTCGCGTTGGGCGGGATGGAGAGCCAGTTCGACGCAGCACGGGTTTCTGACAAAACGGCGGGGCAAGCGGGCCAGATCCTGATCATGAGCGTTTCCGACGGAATCTCCGCCGATCAGCAGGAGCGATTTCGTGCCAGCGTCCGGGCGCTGGCGGCGGACAAGCCGACATTCACAACCCTATGCAATCGAATCAGCACTATTGGTTACCCCACCTACTATCCGGAATACATGATTCAGCATGGGATGGGGGCTGTCATGGGAGCGCTTACCGGCAAGCAGGAGAGACCGGGGATTGATCCCTCATTTGATGCTCGGAAAACCTGGCACGCGCTACAGGTGACCTACCTAAATTGTCCCACTGCGGGCGCTGGGGGATGAGGTTCCGGCGAGATTGCTTCCTATCTTGATAGCATTTGCCACGCCCAATCCTCCGGGCAACTCCGCTGCGGAGCCGCGACGCGGCGACACCACAATCCGATAGCCGAGGTCCAATTCCCCGAGGTTCTTTAGGCTGAGGTAGCGTTGCTCCCAAGCGCCAGATTCAATGTCTCCCTTTAGATGCGCGAGCTGCGCGTCGACATTGCCAATTCTCGAGAATGTACTGATGCTCTCTCGAACCATTGGATCCAAGTAGGCGCGCGGCCGCTTCCAATATGCGCCGAGAAATCCATCCCGACACTCTGCGGGAATCGGTATGACGCTGGTTTCGACAGGCCCAAAGGCTTCCTCAAAGAGCGCCATACTCGGAAAGAGATATCGATCGGTCTGTAGCAATTCCGGAAAGTAATCGAAAAGCCAGAATTTCGCGCACACATCGATGTCGTTCGTGACGAACACTACCCGCGACCGCGCTACTCGAGCACATTCCGAGAATCCCTTGGCTTGATCTTTCCAGTGATGCACCGTCAAGACCCCTAGAACCGCATCAAAGCTGTCGTTGCGGAAGGGAAGGGCCTCGGCGCAGGCTTGGACGACTGGAGCCGCGTCTGCGGGACGCTGTGCGATCATCGTGCTAGACGGCTCGACCGCGACTACCAACGGGGACCTGGGTTCATATGAACCCGTCCCGGCACCCACGTTCAGAATAGATCCACAACCCGCAAGTGCGCGGTCGATGAGGGAAGCGATTCGCGGATCGCTCTGCCGTCGACCTGAATATGTGCAGCCAATATTGTCGTAGGCCGTAGCCATGGATAACCTATTAAAAGAGCCCCGTTGGCCGATGACAGCCGCCGATTTCCCACCCTTCGTCTCCAGGCGCAATTCTGCACCTTTCGCGGCGGATCCGACTCCGGTCGTTGCTATCTTGATAACATATTTAATCAGCAACCAATCAACCCGGGACCTCAAATTAACTGTTGGAGGGTGCCGAGCGAAGATGCCAATGCGAACGCCGAGTGATGTGCAAATCTGGACAGGACAGGAGCCGTGACATGACAAAAATTACCGTGTATCACTTTGAGGTTTGGGACTCTGTTAACGACGAGATGGTGAGGTCCAAACGGATGGGCACGCCTGACGCAATCAAGAACACCGCGCACGGCCGCGAGGTCGGTCAGGGAATAGATGTTGATGTGGCCGACGTTGGGACTGAGATCCCCGGTTTCACCGTGAGGAATTACCGACCGCCGGGATCTCAGTAACCCGGGTGTCACGCGCTGACGATCCGTCTGCGCCAACCGGTCTATCGCTTGCGCCGACAACCGGCCCCGCCCGGATTTATCATAATCTATATTATGCGAACTTCGTGGTGGGAATAGATGCGCTCTGAGGCGCGTTTGAAGCAGATAAAACATAGCACTTGGGTTCGCTGATGTCCACTTTTCCAGAGGATAACAAATACGGGCAATAAGCATTATGGTAAGTTGCCGCATCGCTTTCCATCGCTGCCTACGGCACCGATTTGAACTCTACAGAAAATCCATCCGAATCAACGGCGTCATAACGGCGCATCCGCGTCGCACGCGCATCTACAATCCTAGTCAATTCTCGTCGATGGTCCGGGTCGATGCGCATGCCAAAGGAAATGCCGATCAATTGGTCGGAATCAAATTTCACGTAACGTCCCTCCATTGGGTAGTCGGCCACAATGTTCTCATGTGAAATAATTCGATACTCCTTTTCGTATGCCCAAGCCGACGATTTGGCGAATACCATGCGGTCCACAATCGCACCCTTGTTGTGGTTGTAATCAAGTGGGATAAGAATCGGCTCTCGGTCGTCGGAATAAATCACGCCGCGAGCGTGTCCACACATTGCGCCATTTCGGCTGTCAAAGTGCAAACAGACGCCGGTATGCCTCTCGGCGTAGTGCGCCCACATCAGTTCGTTTCGCGGATTCGACGTAACACAATAGATACGCGTAACTTTTCCTAACTCAAGGCGAGTGTGTTCCGTTACCGCTTCGGCCAGTTTTTCGGGCTTGACTCCATATTCTGCGTGCAGCTTCTCGATCTCCTCCGAACTGAGCTTTTTCTCGGCAATCATCTTTGATTCTTCGGCCTGCAATTCATCGTAGAACGCTTTGTCCGACAAATCCTTCGCCAATTTGAAAACGGGCTTGCAGTCTGTCGGATCATTAAGCTGGTCCGGTGCGGAAAAATAGACTTTCGAATTTGTCAGCACGTCCGTCACGTAACCAAAGCCATCGCCACCGAGACTCATGAATTTGTACAGCGTGCTATGACCTTCCGCCCAGCCGAAGCGATGAGACTTGGCAGCCAGCAGGAATGCGTCGTGCCTTGCAGCGGTGATTGCATCGCGTATCGATGATTGTAGATCACGCATAGCAACTGTTCATCTGTTGATCTGCCATAGCGCGCTCGGCGGCTTAGTTCAATTTGGTGTTGTTATTGTCACATGACGACCGCCCAGAGGAATAAACCCAATTACTCCTGTATCTGCGGTGCACGGCCCCACCAACTGTGGAACGCCCGGAACGATTATCGAAGATGCGGACGGGGATTCGAACTCCGATCAACCCTATTTCAAAATGGCACTAAGATGTCATTCTGAAAAGTAGGGCCGTTTTTCCAAGATTAAACTACCCGCAGCGTTATTTGATGACGAAATCACCGTCTCTGTCAACGCTCCCTTCGGATCGATTACCGAATGAGCGTGGTCTATGAATTACCAGAGTATCAGGGTCCAATATCCAATTGTCTGTGTTTTCATAATCATATAACTCGCGACCCAACATGTTCGGTTTACCCGACGAGTCAGGCCAACGGACTGCGAGGACACGCGTATTCATGTGTTCACCAATCCGAATTAGCTGTGGAGCGCCACCGATCGTTGCGTTCTTGTCGGCATTTCGCAGAAGATCTCTGAGAATGAGAAACGGGGCGTACTCCACAACCTTAGAATTCGATTGTGTCTGCACCTGCAGTTGCTTGAAGAGACTCGATCTAGCTTTTGTTGCCCAATCTCCGATAAAGGCTACCATTTGAATCGCCGGACTAAACGATACGGATGCACGCGCGCCAAATCTACGTTGCTTCGTCGAGTAGTTGATCGTCCATATCCTGAACTCCTTCGACACCCACGAGTACCCAGCGAATATAAACTGCACATCACTTGGTTCTATCGGCATCGCGGGATCGTTAACGCCGTTCAAAATGTCTGTAAAAACACGGAGCATGTGCTCTTTTAGCTTGCCGATGTCTAGAGTTCGGTTGAGCGCAGGTTGATGAGCGTTCACCGCATTTTGGAGTTGCAGCATTAGGGGATAGGTGGCGGCGGTATCACCAGCAAAGCAAATGGCACTGTCGCCTCTGGGTAGGGGAATTATTTTCGGGCATACATCAAGGGTCATCGCTCCGCGAGTTCGGCTATCGGAAGCCAGATACAAATGTCTGCGCCCGTCCGCACGTGTGCCAACCCACGCGATTCCCAATGTCATGGTAGCTCCCTCATCATTTCCCGCGATCAATATATAATTAGCAAGGCGCGGTGGCGCACCTAATCAACAGACCGCGTTGAGAGCGCGGTCATGCGATGAAGAAGTCGATCGTACTGGACGGGGTGTAGGCGTTTGAGTCGCGCCACGCGGCCTCGTAGGCGCGCCATAACGACGGTGGCCGACTCCTCGGTGAGTATGGACCACTTGGATTCTATTTGATGGATTGCCGCGCGTATCTGGGCACGTTCGGCGACGTCGATTGAAGGTCGGCCGGCGTTGATTGAGACGCGGTGCACGCGCATGGCGGCACCGGAACCATTAATCTCGTGCTTCTTGCGTTTCGCACGAAATCCCGCCAGCGTAAACATCGCATGTATCTGACCCACGATCCAGGTTTTTTCAACGGCCGGAATCGAATGCCGGGCGGACACGTAGACGTCATCGACAAACCGCGAATAGTGGAGACCGCGGGAATGGAACCGGGTAACTAGAGTCGGTTCACTTCGCCAAAGCACGAGGTTCGCCAAGTCCCCGCTGGTGCATGCACCCTGTGGCACTTCACCCTGAAACGTGCAGAGGTCCGCGAGGCATTCCGCGACTGTTGGGGAGAATCTCATCAGATGCCGAAAAATCGCCTGGACATGGTGGCGGTGTATGGAGGGAAAGAAACTCGCCACATCTTCGCCAAACAGAATCTTGGCACCGCAGTGCCACTGAACATTGGCCAGGTAATCTTTTCCAGGCCGCCCTCCAAGCAAGTAATCCGGCACTTCCACCTCGCGCAGCAGTCGATGCAGGATGCGACCCTGTATGAGTTTCAGTGACTTGGCGACCGAGTAAGTCACCCGAATGCCCCCATCCCGCTTCGGTTGTTCTTGGCGGCGATAGGACTTAGATATGGCGGCGTGGGCGTCGTGAATGCTTGCCAGCGGCAGCCCCAAGGCGCGCGCTAGCGCCGGCAGCGTCGCGATCGGGGCATGTTTATACCAGGGCGCGTTGCGGGTCTGCATTGGTGGTCTGAAGCAGTTGAACAATCGCCGTCGACAGTTTTTCACGCACCTCGACGGGTAGGCTGCTCGTTTCGGCGGCGTCGGAACCTAGGAATACCAGTAGGCTGACTGGGACTTCCAAACCGCGAGAGATCGACTCAATGCTGGACAGCGTCGGATCCCGGGCACCTCGCTCCAGCAACGACAAATATGACTCCGACAATCCAGTCCGATCAGACAGCGCAGCAAGGGTAAGTTGCTTACGTGATCGGCACAGGCGTATAGCGTTTCCTAGGTCCATGTTATCTCTAAGATTGCGCGGCCGCTGGCCGCGCGCGTCGTTGCAAATTCGTTGAGGGAGGGGATCTGTTGCTTAGTCCTTGAACATCTTGAGCAGTTGTTCGATGGCTGGAATTAACGCAATACCTTGGCCGAGGATTTTCAGAATCTCACTGATCGATCCATGATCGGTGAAATCCGATTGCATTAATTCTTCCATTTTCACGACCGCCTCATCAATTTTCAACGCTACGCTTGTCTCCGACTTCGCACGCATCACCTGGCTGGCCTCCCTGAGGAGGGGCAAGGTCTCTGCCATAAGGTTGTGAACAGACTTCGTCTTCACGATTGCTCCGTGGGCCTTAAGCCACTTCAAGACGCCGGGTTGGCGCCAGTGGTCATCGCCACGCTGCGACTGAAGGGACGACGTCGAAGACCAGATCCCGCCTCAACCCGGTCAGTGGTCCAACAAATCGTGTGCACAATCGCCGGCGCGATTCACACAAAGCCACCAGTTCCACCGTGGCGCTATTTGCACCCGGCAATTGGCGTTCCTGCTCAGTGCAGCGCGTGCTGCATTGACGGCCGACGGTGTGGCGCCCCATGCGCGTTGCCGCCATGCCCAGGATTGCGATCTGGACACTGAGCCGGGCTGCAGCGGAGTTACACGCCTGACAATTGAACGCCAGCGATAACATCCGCGACCCTGAGTTTCCCCGGGGCCTGTCACCCGTCACAGCTATTGGAGGAGCAATTCCTCGTTACAGAGCGCGACCGCACGGTTACGTGCGGCCCGGACTAAGGATGGCATATTATTAACTGTGGGTCAATTTTCTGTACTTTGGGTGCGTGTCTCTCTACTGGAAGGCATGCATTTCACCGGGTGCTTCGCGTGGTGCGGTGCCGCATATACGCATTCGATTGCCTGTCGAAGGATTTACTGCCATGCGGCGCATCGTCACGTCCCCGTTGCACCACCTATTAGGCTGGCGGTCTTCGGATCGTAGATGATGTCTGTGATGGACCCATCCCGAATGTGTTGGACTGCCTCATCAATGACATGTAGCGGAACCAGAAACCATTCCCGTGGTTGCACTGGACGGCCGAAACGATCTTCAATGGTCAATTCCAGTTGGGCGGGCGCAAAGATGCGGTGGAAGAGATTCTCAAGTTTCGTGCGATTGATGTTCGCTAACTTATACGTCGTCACTACTTCGACGTCTGCCAGAAGATACGTCGAATCGTTAGCCGCGTTGGCGATCCGGGTTTCTACCTTTCCTCCGGTCACGCCGATTTTGTGAATCAACTCACGGTGTTCAGCCACAAAGGGATGGTTGGACAGGCTGCGAAGCACGTAGATCGTGCCGCTCACGATGTCGTCATCCTCCAGCTTGTCGCCGAACAGTGGTCCGGCGTTCGGATCGGTTATCAGTCGCGCAACTTCATCGCGGTGCAAGGCTCGCTGCAGGGAGCGCTGCAACACATCACTTTCTGTTCCGTTGTCGTACACAACTCGCAGCCGGCTATCACGACGATCATATTGCGTTGTGAATTCCTTCCCCACATCGGCAACATAGGCAATTTGCCCCCCCACGATAAAGAAGGTGCCTCGTTGGATCTCATCCATGGCTCGAGTTTGAAAGGCACGTGTCTGGCGTTCACCGGACTTCAGCTCTCTCGTCACCTTCTCAAATAGTGGCTTGAACTTGTCGAAGTCCGCGCAGCGAGTCCGGTTAGCAATCTCTTCGGCTGCTCGCCGTTCCTCGTGGGAACTGACGTGGTGCAGTACGGTTATATCGTCCTCGCCGGGTGGCACATCCACGCCCAAATCAGCAAGCAACGCGGCATCGTCTAGATCGCCGGCCGGGGTAGAAGGCACGGCTACCGCCACCCCTCCAAGTAACCCCGGCGTATCCAAGGGCGACAGCAGCGCTCGTGCTTCTGGCATGGCTCGCAACCGGTCCAACCTCACGGCGTACAGCCGTTCGAAGATGTCCCGACCTTCACCGTGAAGCGGCGCCCGGCGGTTTCCTGCATGGAAACGCAGGATGTCCTCGAACCCCGAAATCAAACGTTCTTCTCGCGGTGTATGACCCCCGCCGCTGGTTGGCGCCACTTCGACGCCTAGGGCGTCCAGCAGCTCGTCGTCGGCTATGTCAGTCACCGGCGCGATCCTCGGTTGCTTTTTGCTGAGCGCGGTATCGCGCCAGAGCCGCAACACCCTCCGCCATCCGCTTTTCCCACGCATCGGGCGAGTTGATGTCTGGCAGCCGACCCCTCTCCGTCTTGAAAATCAATGCGCGCTTGGCCAGCGCACGCGCTTCCTCGACGGGGATCACCACCCGCTTGGCGGCAATGCTGGCTTGTACCTGGCGCAGGATTTTCTCGTCCATTGCCTTGGCCAGCACGGCATAAGCGGCATCGAACGGGTTGATTCGGTCGATGAGGTCAATGTCCAGATCCCGCACGTTGACGAACTTACGCACACCGTCGATCAACGCGGTGTTGCCCTGCTCACTGCTGCCCTCGGTGTCAGCCCGCGCCAGCTGCAGCTTGGCTTGCTGGGTGATGTTCAAGGCGGCGATCGCGTGTTGCCGAACCGCCTCCTGGTCGGCCGCACTCAACTCAGGGTATCGGTCGCGCACGATCTTGCCCATCTGCAGCTGCGTCAGCTCTTCAGGCAGCGTATTATCGGTATCAAAAAGGCCTCGCTCTAGCGCCGTCTTGTCTTGTACGAACGCGGTGATCACTTCGTTCAAGTCCTCGCGGCAAATGCGAGTGGCCTCCGGGGTCTGCGGCATGGCCAGGCCGTTGATCTCAATGTGCACTTGACCTGTGGCTGCATTTACACCGATGTTCGGGCTGCCTTCCCGGTAGCCACCTTCTCCATAGTCGAAACCCTCCAGCTTGCCCTGGTCCTTCGGCGTGAATTCGAAGCGCGGCGCCAGCACCTGCTCCATCAGCAAGCTGGCGGCGATGGCCTTAAGCGTATCGTTGACCGCATCGATCACAGCCGCCTCTTCGGCGGCTGGTTCCGCTATTAGGTTGGTAAATCGCGATCGTTCCTTGCCAGGCGCGTCGCGGGTGGCGCGGCCGATGATCTGTACAATTTCGGTCAGACTACTACGATACCCAATAGTTAAGGCGTGTTCGCACCAGATCCAGTCGAATCCTTCCTTCGCCATACCTAGGGCGATGATCATGTCCACGTTGTCGCGGTTGTTCTTCTGCGCTGGGTCTCTCAGCGATGTCAGCACTTTCGACCGTCTGCCAGTATCGCTATCGTCCACCAGGTCAGCTACCTTGATTACGCGGCCGCCCTGGCTGGCCGGCAGTTCGATCAGGTGGAACCCGCTGGCAGGATCGACGCCTTTCCAGGTGCCGAGCGCGTCCATGATTTCCTCGACCTCACGTTGCTTATCCTTCAGGCTCTCCTTCGCATTCACGTTGGGGATGTGCACGATGGTTTTGAGCGCTGGATCCAGTACCTTCATGATCGCGTCCAGGTACCGCCCTGTGTAAAAGAAGTAGCCAATGTCTAACGACTTGAGGTAGGTGTACCCGTTTAACTGCTCGTAGTAGGTGTAGGTCACCGTCTCAAAGCGGTTCTCATCCTGGGGTGCCAACACCGCCGCGGTATCGCCGCGGAAGTACGATCCGGTCATGGCGACGATGTGCATCTTATCGCGTGCGATCAGCTGCCCCAACTGGCTCCCAAGCACGTTGTCCGGATTGCTGCTCACGTGGTGGAACTCATCGACCGCAATCAGCCGGTGGTCGAACGCCTCGATCCCAAACTGCTCCACGGCGAACCGGAAGGTGGCATGGGTACAAACCAATACCTGGTCCGTGCCAGTCAGGAACTCGCCTACCGCCTTCACCTTGGACTTGGCGACCCGTTGCTCGTCATCGCCAGGTGCGTTGCACAAGTTCCACTGTGGCTTTACGGTCCAGTCCGCCCAGAATCCTTGGTCGGTCAGTTTTTCGTCAGCAAAACTGCCGCCGATAGACCGCTCTGGCACCACGATGATGGCCTGCTTCAGGCCTTGATTCTGCAGCTTGTCCAAGGCAATGAACATTAACGCCCGAGACTTGCCCGAAGCCGGCGGCGACTTGATCAGCAGATATTGCTCGCCGCGCTTGGCGTAGGCGCGCTCTTGCATGGGGCGCATTCCCAGCGCGCTGACTTTGCTGGAGACCCCCGTTCGCGCCGACGAGATTGAGACTGACGGTACTGTGTACTTGTTGGTTGGGTTGTCAGCGGTGGTCATTTCGGCTTACTTCCTTTGTTCGACTTGGGCTGGCCAACCGTCATCTTGGTGTAGAGGTCGAACAGCTTTTCGAGCCGCTCGGTATCGTTCTTGAATCGCCGACCAATGTAGATGCGTTCCAGCACTTCGTCGTTGCGCGCGTGGGCGTGGCGCAGGTTTTCCGGCATGGTGCCCGGGTCGTACAGGTCGGCGATGGTGGCGGGGAAATGCACTTCGCGGGCCAGCAGGATGTCCTCGGCACATGCGGTGAGTTCCGCCCTGTTCTGCTCCGTGAGCAGCGGTATAGGGAACGTGTTCCAGCCGAGGGTATTGGAGTAGCGGAATCGCGTTTCTAATTGACCACACACTGTCGCAATCCACACAAGGTGTATACGCGATGCAATGAGGGCCATGTTCCAGAGAGGCGCGTCGTACATGACAAGCGCAGCATCCGAAATTATGTAATCTGCCGACAATATCCCAACCGGAAGATACTCTCGATTTTCTGACGAATGACGCGGAATAACTATTGAGTAGTTATTCGCAACGTTTTGTATTTGGCGGAATCTGTGCGGGAAGGCGGAATATGGCTGAGTGGTTAGTGCCTTAGCATTCGCTCTGAATTCTTGCACCCCCTCCAATCGCATTCGGATAGCACGAGTGACACTAGCTTGCTTGGCCTCCTCGTCGAGAATCCAGAGGCAGTACCTAAAGTCGCCATGAATCAACTCATGAGATCCGCAATATCCATAGACATATTGTTTTGCATCTGGATGGGCGGCGATCATCTCTCTCCGCTCAGCAGTCGAAAGCACTAGGTGCCCACCATCGGAGGGCATGTTGCCCTTGAGCATCAGACCCCGCGCATCAGGCGCCTTACCCTGTGGAGTCACGATGACATCCGCCCCTGGTACAAGATAAGCGTTGATACGAGGCACGCTGCGCTTGGTCGGTGCTCCGTCGCCGTCAACAGAGAAGAGACTGGCGCTTGAGCGTATTTCTGTTGTGCCACCGATGACAACAACAGTCACGCCTGCGTTAGATTTCGCCAGGTTTGACCATTTGAAGGATGTGTGAGCAAAGTGGATATGAATCCCGCGCTCAAACATTAGTGGCCAAAGCAGCGGAACTTGTTGACCCTGGCATATTGAGTTCGTACTAACAAACGCAAAATCAGAGCGAACTGCCCCAGCATATTCGGCAGCTTTGAAGAACCAGCCTGCAATGTAGTCAAGATTTTTCCAAGAGCTGAGAACTGGCGCAAACAACTCCTCGAGATCGCCCTTCTGAGAGGTCGACTGCATGCTACTTCCAACATAGGGCGGGTTGCCACAGAGATACGTTTCGCCTCCCTCGTTCTCGAAGTCGATCTCTGTCTGATTCAGCGGCGTTCCAAATAAATTGTCCGCAAGCAGCTTCACCCCAGTTCCCGTGGGTGGGCACATGCTCAACCAGTCCAGTCGCAGCGCGTTCCCGCAGGTGATCCAGTTCATGGCATCGAGCGGCAGTACCTCTGCCAGCGCTTCCTTCTGGCCGCGGTAGAGCACATCGCTCTGGAATTCGGCAATGATGAGCGCCAAGCGCGCGATCTCTGCTGGAAAGTCCCGCAATTCAATGCCGCGGAAATTGGTCAATGGTATCTCGGTGCGTTGTTCAATCTCGCCGCGACGCCGGTTGATCTCCGCCTCAATGGCGCGCATATGCTTATAAGCGATGACGAGAAAATTGCCGGAACCGCACGCGGGGTCGAACACGCGGATGCGCGACATGCGCTTCCGCAAGTTCAACAGCTTTATCTTGTTGTCGCCCGCCGCTTCCAGCTGCGACCGCAGTTCGTCCAGGAAAAGCGGATTCAGCACCTTCAGAATGTTTGGCACGCTTGTGTAATGCATGCCCAGTGCGGCGCGGTCCTCGTCGTCCGCCACTGCCTGGATCATCGATCCGAAGATATCCGGGTTGATCTCCCTCCAGTTCAACTGCCCGGCTTGGTACAGGTAGGCGCGCGCCGTGCGTGTGAAGCGCGGCACCGCGGTTGCGCCGCCAAACAGGCCGCCGTTGACATAGGGAAACTCGGCAGCCCAGCGCGGAAGCTTGGCTGCCGCACGGCCCTCATGCTTGATGTTCATGGCGTGGAAGATGGTTGCCAGCACCGAGTGGGTGTTGGATCCGTCACGCTCGGTCATCGTCTCCACTGCGCTAGTGAACAGCCCGGTCCCGTCGAAGATGTCGGTATCTTCGGCGAAGAAACAGAAAACCAGCCGGGCCATGAAGTGGTTCATGTCTGGCCTGCGATCATCCTTGGCCCAATCCGGATTCTCGCGCAGCAGTTCGACGTACAACTTGTTCAGGCGTCCAGTCGCCCGAACATCGATGGGGTTGTCCTTGATTTCCCTGATCGTGGAGATGCCAGCCAGCGGCAGGAAAAAACCGAAGTGGTCGGGGAAATTCGAATAGTCGCAAGCGATTTGCTCCCCGCACGCCAGATCTTCTGCCTCCAGCATTTCACCGTCGGTGGCCAGGAGGAACTTCGCTTTAGCTTGAGTGGTTCTTGGGCTCTCGCGTAGTAACTTCAGGGTGGCGGGCACTTCGCCCGGTTGGCAGACGGCGATATGGATGTTGTTGCGCTGAAGCACGCCATTTAGGATGTCGGAGGCGTTCGAGTCCCCCTTCCGCAAGCGCCTAAGGGTGGTTTCCTTATTGCCGAAGGCGGCTAGAAATAGGAACGGAAACTCAGCGGAGTCGAACGGCTGGACCGCTAGGCTCGCTACCGCTTCCTCTATTTCAACTGCGTTCATAGGATCCGCTGGTCATGGCGCCACGCGCGCCTCGTTTTGTGGTCCGACGGCTGCCGTCACGCGACCAAACAATCGACTGATTTCCTTGATGTGGCACTGCCGCAATCGTACGTAAAGTTCCGTTTCTTGAAGTAACGCCAAATAGGTTGCACGGTATTCCGCTCGGACAGATAGGTGACGTACACAGCCGACTCCAGGACGTGTACCAATCACACGGGGAATGAAGGACTCGCCTAATCATGACCATGCCGCCGCGCTCGCGGCAGCTTCCTAACGCGGTCCCCAAGCATTTGCAGTTCCGGATCGTGAATTGACTTAGATGCATCTTCTGCACGCGCCAACGCGCGAGTTACCTCTCCGGTATCCGCGACGATTTCCTCCTGTGCCAAATGCCAGAGCGCCAAAGCCTTTAGGTACCGTTCGCCACGTAACGACGTCTGTGCGAGTGCTCTCTCGTACTGCTCCCGGCCTTCATCGACATCTCCTGATCGAAACAGGAGCAATCCCATCGTGGCGAGTAGTACGGCCTGATTTGGTGCAGTCTCTCGGTCAAACGCAATGTCACGGAATGTCGACCAAGCCTCCTCGAGCCGCCCCAAAAGCGCGAGGGCTACTACTTCGTTATTTCGAATCATCGAATTCTTTGGTTCGGCCAGCACACCCCTTCGTGCAAATTCCAACGTTGCATCCGCGTCCCCAAATACGACAGCAGCGATGTATGATCCCAACGTCATCGGTCGACTCGACGTCGGCTCATAGTCTGCCCAGTTCCAACAATCTTCGAGAACATGCGTCCAATGTCCCATCGCCCGGGCGCGCAACGCATTCGCCTCGAAATTGTGCGGAACTTCCAGGGCCAGCGATGGAATTACCAACCCAGATGTGCGCGAAGATGCCCATTGCGCTTGGGCAACGACATTTTCAGTCGGGTCTACGAGACTTTCATGAAACAGTCGTCGTGCCTTAGCAAGTGATCCATCGTACAAGAAAGAAGTCGCTACAGATCCCTTCAGTTCCGATTGACTGCGCAGCGACCAGGCGGCGTTGCCCAACGACTTTGACGCCATTGTTAGCGACTTGGACGGTCGACGACTGACCTGGGATACGGCAATTTCTGCGGCCATTAACCATGGGTCCTGCTTCGTCGCGCGAGCACGCTGCAAGAGCGCAAGCCCTTTTTCGGGATCATCGATATGAACATAGAACCGCGCCGCGCAGCGTAGCGTAAAGCGGTCGTTAGGGCCGAGCGCTAACGCGTTTGACAGGGCTCGTTCAGCCTGAGTTATCTGCCCAAGAATCCCGTATAAGCGACCCAGGTCCACCCAGCCCAATATATTGCGAGGATGTCGATGTAGGCTATGCCGCAACCGACTAATCGACTGATAGACCAAGGGACGGTCAATTTGACCGCGGCGCTGGGCCGGAGCCTGACGTGCCGCCCGAGGTTGTGTCTCAAGAGCAACCGCGGCCATTTCTCGTAGACTCGGGGATGCGTCTGAATGCGGGTCGAGGATCTGTCTGGCAGCCGCTTCGACCTCGCGCATCCGACCGAGCACAATGCCGGACCCTACTAGTTCCGCAGCTAGATCCAAGGACCGTGCAGCCTCCCATTCTCTCTTTCTGGCCTGAAAATGTTGATCGTCGATTGGCTCCAGTGGTGTAGTCTTTGGCGACGCCAGCTCGCCCGCCTCGATTGCCGTAGCAGTCGATTGCCATCGAGGCAATAGTCGTCTATCCGCATCCGGTTGAAGTACGCTCAAGGCTTCCTGCTTCTGCCTTCGGCGATCTTGGCTTGCATCGCGAGCCGGTCGAAGATAGCTATGTAACGTTCCAGATCGTAAATGTTACCGCCGCTGCTCTGCACTGCACGCGTCATAGGGTGTCCGCGTAGAGAAGGATCTGGATCGCATAACTCTGCAACGCATCGAAGCAACTCTGCCCGGTACGGTGCGCTTGAGGGCATAAATTGATCCATCTGAACCAAAACGCGATCGAACGCTTGTCGAACCTGTGGCAATACTTGTGCGTAGGTCCCTCGCCAGTTAGAGGGCTGGGCGGTTGCGTGCAGCTCCTTGACGATAAGCGCCGTCATCGAACTATGCATAATCAAAAACGTCGCGAGTCCGCCGAGCATGTACGCATCGCAACCCAGCCGGCGCACGTTAAATTCTGGATCGAGCTGGCCGTACAGAAGCTCCGGCGGAGAATACAACGGGTCGCCTGCAATGCTCAAATGGTCGTGGGGCGAAGCACGGCCTTTCACTGACGCTCTACCTACATCTGCAATCTTGAATTGCTCTTGCTCGAACTTCAGGACATTTGACGGCTTTGAGTCTTGATGAGCAACCTGCTCTTGATGCAGTTGGCGAAGTCCGGTAGCCACTCTTCGCAGTGCGACTAGTGCGGTCGACATGGGAAGCGACTGCGGCCCGATCGCCAGACGCCGCAATGATGTGTCGGCGAGCTCAAAGATCAAATATTGAACCGCATTTGCGGTCGGTCCGGCACCAATCACCGTCGACCCATCCTCCACTGCTGTAACGACGCACGACAACGTCTTGCTGATCTCTAGTACGTCACGCTCGAGGTTAAACGCCTCGGTAAGTGTCTGGAGAGCACGTGCAGGATCGGCAGCGCGAAGGGCGTCGGAGAAGTCAATTGCCTTGAGGAAGTGCTGTTTCCCCGTTGCCGACTCGACAATATAGCCAGTCGAGAAGTTGCTTCCGGTATCCGTCTGCGCCCTGGGGATGATCTGACGAACAACCCAGCCACCTTGGAGGGTAACGCCCTGAAGCTGATCTCTTGGTCTCGACACGCATGCCTCCAACATTCGGACGGAATCGAAAGCTTACACGCGAAGTCTAACTTGGCGTGCCCTACAGGCCTGGTCCTACATTCGAGTAATAGGGCAGTCGGCAAGATTCGGGCGTAAACCTGCCACAGTCCCTCCCCCGTTATTCAGAAACCGCTTCGTCGCGGCCAGTGGCGGCCGCCGCTCGCGCCATCCCGGACCTCGCCGCATTGATCTTCTCGGCATATTGCAGTGGCATCCGTGTCGACTTCCATCCGCCGGCCTGCGTGATCGCAGCTAAGTCAATGTCGAGCTCTGCGAGATCCTGCGCGGCGCCTACCCTGGTGGAGTGCCCACTCACCTCCGCCACGAACCTCGCCGGCATACCGATCCACTGCGCTACCCGTTTGAAGATCGGTGCGATGCTGCCAGAATGTAAAACATCGCCAATTTCGTCTCGACCAATCAACCGCCGAAATATCGGCCCTTCGTCGATCTCGGCATGCTCGAGCCAGATCTTGAGCCATTTCACCGTCTCGCGTGAGAGATAAGCCACCCTCCCCTGTCCCTCCGCATCGGTCTTACCCCGGCGGATCAGCGCCTGACCGGTGCCATTCGGCCAGAATTCAATATCCCGGACCTCAAGCGCTACGAGCTCCGCACGACGCGCGAGCGTCTCGTAAGCCACGCAGAGCATCGCCCGCTCGCGATCCGCTCGGAGCCCATTGCCCGCGCTTCCAATGAATTCCTTGATCTCTTTCCAGCCCAAGGCACGCGCTTGCGCCTGACGAGCGGAGGTCTCCCGTCCCATCCTTTTTAGCGCCAACCGCACTGCTTCGCCGGAACAGGGATTCAGTAACCCGGCTCCCACATGCGCTCGCCCGATCGTCGCGATATACCGTCGCACCGTCGCCGGCTTCTTGCCGCTATTCACTTCGTGTTCGATGAAGGCCCGGATGGTGGTCGGATCCGCCGGAAGAAACGACTCGCCGCGCCCCTCGCAAAACGCCTGGAAGATCGCTCCATCCGCTTTCTGCGCCCGCAGCGTGTTCGCCGAGTACGCCCCTTCCGCCATTCCCTGCCATTCCCGCAGGCGCTCTAACGGCGCTGTCGCCGGTTGCGCAGGCGTTGTCACCGAAAGCGATTCAGGCCGGCGTTTGGGCGATTTCATCAACCTACTGTACCACGCCTGGCCATTAACTTGCGATAACTGTCATTATCACCGTTATTATAGTTCATGATTAATATCATATCATCATGATATTATCTCGCCATGAGCGATGAGCCCGCCTACGGCACGACCCGCGATCGGGGCGCAACCGTCTCCTACGCCGAGATCGAGCGCGCGGCGCGCGCCGTCATGGCTCAGGGCCTTCGGCCGACGGGCAAGGCGGTGCTCGAGTGCCTCGGCCGCGGCTCCCCGAATCACATAACGGAAGCCATGCAGCGCTTCTGGAAAGACCAGGCGGCGCTCAACGCCGGCGATCCGCTGGCCCTCTCCCGCCTTCCGCCCGAGCTGGCGGATGCCGCCGTTGAGCAATGGGAGCAAGCGTTACGGCTCGCGCAGCAGACCGCCAAATACGAAAACAGCGCGGCGACAACCCAGCTTGAGCAACTGCGTCGAGACGCGGACTCCAAAGTGCGTTCCGTGGAGCTTCGTGAGAAGGAATGGGACATGGCCGCGCGCCTGAGGGAACGCGCCCTCGCCGATTCACGCGAGCAAGTGACCGTCCTCATGAGAGAGCTCTCTCTCGATCGGGCCGAGCTTCGCGCCCGCGATGCCCGCATTGCCGATCTTGAGAGCCAGCTAGAAGATCATCGTCGTCAGTTAGTAACCGTCATCGCGCGCGCAGTATCGAAGAACCGAGCGGGCGCGGCCGCGAAACCCCGACCGACCCATCGGGCGGAGCCCAAAGGACGAAAAGCCGCTCCGCGCAAAAAGATCCCCGTAGTGAAGCGAAAGCCACTCAACTCGAAAAGGAAAAGTCATGGAAAACGTCGCTGAAATCGTCGCCCTGCTGCCTAAGCAGGCACAGCTCGAATCTCAAATCCTAAATGGCAACGGAACCGCGGTAGCATCTGAGCGCAATCTCGAGGCGACCCGACGAAGGCTGGCGGCTTACCCTCAAGCGCTAAACGCTGTGCTGCAGACGGCGCGAGCTCTTGGTCGAACACCGGACGCGGTATCCGTGCAAGAGGTCGCTGAGTTCGGTTGGGCAAACTGAGGAACTCGACCCTAACGCAAGAGTTTCGCGGGCAACATCCGTCTAGGCCCTCCAATTGTCTTGTAGCGAGCTTTGTGCGCCTCTCACAATGGTTGGTGCCGCTGATAGGTGAACGAGTCCTCCATCACCCTTACGTCGTTTAAAAGCACCTACAGGCTTCGTCAAGCCGACGGAACCTTCTCAAACACCGTGATTCCCATCGTATTGAGAAGACCGCGGCTTCGGAAGCACCCGCTGGAGTATAGTTTCTTCGAGTTCAAATACGGAGTGTCCTGCGAGAGGACCTCGCCCATGACCAAAGCAATGTCGTATTTGTTTAAGCCAAATTTTGACTGCAGCGCTTGCTCAAGATGATCACACGAACTAGCGAAGCTCTGCGCAGACGTGTCCGCGCCAACCTTCAACAAGTCTTGGTAAGAGGCCTCTTTCGCCAACGCATCACCCAGGGTGCCCATCAACGGTCCTCCAGGCGACACACCCAAAATATCTTGTAGCCCGGAAAACTGCGGCGGGCCAGGTGTAGCAACAGTTGGATCTAACGGTATTGGATTCTGGATCGAATTGGTGAATAAGATCTCCAGCCGTACTGCTGCCATTGGTCGGTTGGACAGGTCTCTAAATCGGTAAGTGATCGCCCGATCAGGCCCTGACAGGACGTCGAAGTGGTACGAATCTCCGGATGTGTTGGTTGCCGAGAACACCGAACTCGAGATGTTCTGCAAGATACTCTGCCCGGTCGACAGGTAGGCGTTCGCGGCCGGTGAGAGCACGGCGCTCGATCCTCCCGCTCCAGCTAGCGAAGTTACTATTCCACTAAATAAACTCGCGGTGTTTACGGACAGCGTTTTGCTTGCACTGTATGAATATTGCACCTCAAAAGAACTTGTAACCTGCCACGGTAAAGCCGCCTTCCCGACTGTTTGTACCGCGTACGTCGACTTCGACTCGTCATAGGCGTAATTGAACGGCGCGATTTGAGGATACTTGATGCCCCCCTGACCATTCCCCGTAATTGACAACGTTGCAGCGAACGTACGAGCGTCCGCAATTTTTAGGGCATTTAGCACTTTGGATAACGCCGTCTTGTCCAACGAACTGAGCGTGTTGGCGGTACATATCTTCGTGCTCACTATCACTCGCGAATACATACTCTCTATGCTCGGCCGAGCGTCGAAATGATATGCAATGCGTGTACTTAGCCCTCCAAGTGAAGTCTCGTCTTTTTCGGAAGCACAAAGATCCGGATCGGTGCTCGTCGACGCCGCAATATCCTCGAGACTCAGATTCTGAGAAAACGGGGGCGCTAGCGGTGGGCGCTGTATCTGCGCAGTCCCAGGCGACGAGCTACAAGACGTCAATGCAATGCAAAGAACAAAAGAAAGCGAGGCTCTAAGCTCTGCAGACCGAATACAGATCGGGGTTGAACGGAAACTCATAGACGCGCGCTCCTTACTCTGAGGCGGGATGGAGACCAGTCCAATTGTCCTGGCCGTTGACGGTCGTCGCTACACTCTGATACAACTCTACAGAATAAAGATACGGAAGCCACGAATTGATCGCCAGGACGGCCATGAGCAAATCGCTCAGCTACCTTCGCTCATCTTCGGCCGCTATCGCGAGTGGCGCATTCCTCGCGTATTGCCTGAGTTCGCCGTACATCGGGCACGCGGTGAGTACGGAAGATAGCTGGGATGAACTCGTTGATGAGCCGTCGCGGAGTCAACTATTCAAGAGTTTTTTAACTGGCGGATCAAAACTTTCTATTGATGACTTTGCCACGGCGTTTCCTGCCGGATTTCGCTTCCCCGAGAACGTGCTTTCCGATGGCAACGGAAAATCACGGAAGAACTCAATCTTCGGCTTGGACATAAGTCACTATGAGGGGACTGGCTTTCCGTTCGCGCAACTGCGGCAAATGAACGTGAGCTTCGTATACCTAAAAGCCACTCAGGGAACTCATTTCGCCGACAAAACCTTTGGTCCAAATTGGCTCGCACTTGCAAGCCTTCCGGCTGAAAAGGCGGTTCCTCGAGGGGCCTATCATTTCCTATCCGCCGATCCTAAGCAGTCCGGACTAGAACAAGCTAACCGCTTCATCGCATATATAAAGCTACATGGCGGACTTCGATCGAACGATTTACCACCAGCCCTAGATTTAGAGTGGGATCGCGCTTGCGGCGAATGCGACGATCGGTGGACCGATGGCAATCGGACGGCAAGCGACATCATCAAGGCCGCGACAGACTTTGCAAAACGTGTGAAGGAATTGACCGGAAGAATCCCGCTGCTCTACACGAATAAATCATTTCTATCCGATCACGGCATTCTCTCGGAGGAACAGATAGGCCTTCTCACTGCGGACTGCAAGGTTTGGATATTCGACTTAAGCGAATCAGACCGCATTTTGGAAATTCCTAACGCTAAAAAGAACCTCCATCACATACTTTGGCAATTCACGTGGAACGGTAAATTGAGTTCCGGATATCAGGGGAATCTTGACGTGGACGTTTTTCAGGGCACCTTCAACGAGTTCGAAAGAACTCTGCTCAAATAGACAGTGGGCGATGCCACGCTTCCACATACTTGTTTTAGCGTTTCTCTCCACATTGCTCGCAAGCTGTAGCACCCAACCCTCCGCGACAAAGTTGCCTCCTGCGTCATCCAAGGAAACATCGCCTCCGCCTGATTTTCTCCCGGTGCCACCCGCCCAGGCGGCCGCCGAGCCGCCCATCAAACCTTCAAAAGATATTGGCCTCGCGCAAATCTTACGCAACCTGCCCATCTCACCCGACCGCGACCGTTCACTACTTTCCGTGAGATCAAAAAGCTTCGCACGCGATTCGATTTTTGCAGAATTCCTAGGCGGTCCAATACCCATTGAGGCGCGTCGGGAAATCGTTTTGCAGCTTAGTCCTCATATCACTGCTGCAGATCTCGATAGCCTTCTGGCAAGCCAATCGGCTTCTGCTGTGTCTACATTGCCCGAGCTTGGTGTCATTGTGATTCAGGTACCCGAGTATTCCGTTGATCCCAGCGGATTCGCGCTGGAAGATCCACGGAGTCTGCCGCGAACAAGGCTGGCAAAGCTCGTCGCGCAACTGCAATCGGACCCACGCGTTCTTGCGGCAGTACCTAACTCAATTCTGTCATCGTTTTCTCTATCGGCGGCTTTGGTTCCGCATTCACTTATACCGCCTAACCATAGTGTCGAGGTTGAAGACTGGGGAATGGCGGATTCCCATATCAGCGAGTTATGGCCAACGCTCCAAAAGCCGGTTCGCGTGGGCATGATTGACACCGGGTTTTCAGCTCACGAAGACGTCAAGATCGAAAGGGCGCTTAATTTACCCGTTCGCCAAGTTTCAATGAGGACCGCCAATCACGGCACACACGTCGCCGGCATCATGTGCGCTCTCCACAATGGCTTTGGAGTGCGCGGCGTGTTGCCAAACTGCACCGTTGTCGCATCGGAAACCAGGGAGTTGCTGGCTAGTACATCGAACGGAATCCAAGGTACCGATTCGATTGCTTGGGCGGCGCTGTTCTCTGAGTACATTGGTACTGTTCTTGATTTTATGAAGTCAGCACCGCAGGTGCGGGTAATCAATCTGAGTGTTGGTTACAACTGGATGGAGCGATTCAACCTCGATCCAAGAACTAATCCTCAGCTACAGGACATCGTGAGGGGACAGGGTCGCATATATGAATCATTGCTCGAGTTCGCCGCGGACCATGACGTCGCGCTCGTATCGGCAGCGGGAAACGACAGCAACGGACTACAAACACCCTTGCAGGCAAAATGGGGCAGTCCTTTTAACTTTGGCTCAGACTTAATGCTTGCTGCAAAAGGGTGGTCCAGTGGTCTAGTAGTCCAAGCCCACGATCGTTTGGGGAAACGTGCTTCCTTCTCCAATTCGAACGGTGATATATCCTGCCCCGGTGTAGACATACTGAGCACGTTAGCGAGTCCGCAGAACGGCTTTGGCTATCTGTCAGGCACGTCTATGGCCGCCCCTTACTGCGCCGGAGCATTGATGGCTCTGCGAGAAGCTGTACCGGATGTCGGCTTTAGAGCCAGCCTACGCTGCATTCGCGCAAGCGATCAGTTCATTGAAGGGGTTCCAAAGCTTAATCTGAAATACGCTGTCGAACACTGTAAAGAACGCGCTACAGACGCCGCAAACGATCAGGCAGAAGCGATGCGGCATTGGATCGCAAGTGTCTCGGCAACGCCTGCAACAAACGCTGCAAACACCTCTAGTGGCTGCACTTACGGCATGCGCGCGGTATTCAGAGTCACCTCGGTGACAGCGTATAGCGCCGCCGATGGCCAAACACCGGTGATTACTGACGAAAACACAGAAGCACGAGTAAAAAAGTGGGCCACCGACCTTGTCCAACGCGGTTGCACGGAGCCTGTCCTAATCGTTGTAAATTTGCGATTCGGTCCCCTAGCTGCTGCGCAATTCAATTTTGCCTATGCCGTCATGAACGAGATACGGAAAGCTAAGTACCCTGGAGACGTGATGTTCGTCGAGTGGCAAAACTTCGCGGCTCCTATGGGCGCCGATACGGGGCCTGCGTTTGACCAGGTTATGACGATAGTTGGCGACCCACACATGCGAGACAGTTTCCGCGCACCCGGAATGCGCTAGGAACGGGAATCGCCCACGGTTTTGAAATCGGCTGAGGCTGATTTCGCCATCTTGAGCTCAGCCCTAAATCCTCGTCGAATCCTCTTGTCCTTTACATTTCTTGTGGTAAGCCCATGCGTCTGCGGCGCTCGGGGTCCACGCAGACCCCGGTCTCCACCCGGCCGCCACCAAGGCCTGGGCGCGTTCCTGCTCCGACAACGAATTCCACCAGCTTATGCCGGCGCGCTCATCCATCGTTGGTTCTTGCTCCACGACTGCTCCTACCGGTAGGGACGCATTTTCGCATACCTTTGCCCATCACGGGCAGCCGCACCGAAGCGGAAGACGCTCAACGCTGCCGCTCGCTATCGTTTGGAACTTTGTCAAAATCCGCGTCTGTGGGTGTGACTCGTCCCTGCAGTCGGCTGTAAAGACTCTCGGGATCGGCCAGATGGCGCATCAGCCATTGCTCGAAGCGATCAAATCGGCGCGCGCCCTTCTCGGTGACCATCTTTCGCTCCGCGTCCGTCACCGGCTCCGGTAAGAAGCTCAAATCGAGCTCAATCTGATACCGCATCATCGCGACCAGTAATTTCGCATTCCAGTCGACCGATTCGACCCCGCGACTGAAGCGATTCAACTGCCGCGCGAGCATCGCGTCGCGCTGGTCCTGCGCGCCGGGACTCAGATAAGCGGCGATCGCCGCCTCATAGATTGCCTTGATCGGTACCCGGCGGGCCGCGGCGAGCTCGCGGACCCCGAGCGCCAAGGTGTTCGATATGCGGATATGAATATCCTGCTGACGCCCGGGGCGGGCTCTCTTTGGCGGGGCAGATGTCGAGGCGGTGGGCATGGGGACCTCCGTTACAGTGGGATGTGGTGGCGCATGCCGCGCGGGCGGTGGTGATTCACGCGCTCAAGTTCATCGAGTGCCTGGCGGCGCATGAGCTCATCGTCCGGGACAAGCAGGTCGAGCTGTTCCTCCATCGTCGCGAGCTTCTCTTCCTCGTGTTCCGATGGAACCGGTCCCAATTCCTGGGGTTCTAGTGCCCTCACCGACAAGGGAATCGCCCGCCGCGAGTGCTCGCTGCCCTCAGGTTGCGGCGCCGGCTTATCGGGTTTCGGAGCTGCCGGCGCACCGGCCGGAGGCGGTCCATCGCCGTTCGGTGGCACCGACGGGCGCTTTGGGCCCCAAGGATTCGGATGCTGACGCGGCCGGAAGGGATAGGGTCCCCGGGGGTTAAGCTTCAGCGGCGGCAGATTTGCACGCGCCGCGAATTCCCCGTGTTCGTAATACCGAAAGCGCCTCGCTCGGATCGGCGGGAAGCCTGCCACCAGCAGGATCATCTCGTCCGCCGGCAGCTTGCAGATCTCCGCTGCGTCCAAGAGCGGCCGCGAGCTCTCCTGGTCAGAGACCATCACATGCCCGAGCCAGGGCGCCAATCGATGCCCGGTATAGGTCGTCTGCTGATGTACCTCGGTCTTCGGGCCCAAGGCGTCCGAGATCCACTGCGCCGTGACGGGGTCCTGGGGCGAGTAGACGCTTCGGACCTTGCAGGATTCGATCGCGGTGTTTCCAGGTCCGTGCGCATCGGGCGCGTCCAACTGCGCCTTGCTCTGCATCACGAGCATGACCTTGATGTTGTAGCCCGCGAGATAGGCGAGCGCATCGGTGAAGAAGGGAAGTTTGCCCAAACGTGGGAATTCATCGATCAGCATCAGGAGCCGGTGTTTGTTCTCCTTCGAGTTCAACACTTCGACCAGGCGCTGGGTGATCATCGTCATCATCATTCGGATCAGTGGCTTTAGACGCAGTCGATCCGAATCCGGCACCACGATGTAGAGGCTCATCGGGTGCTCCGCCTGCATCAGATCACGGATCCTAAAATCGCTGTCCGCGGTGTTACGCGCGACGATTGGGTCCGAGTAGAGGCCCAAAAAGGCAAGCGCGGTACTCAAGATGCCGCTTCGCTCCTCCTCGCTCTTGTTCAGCATCGCCTGCGCGGCGGAGGCGATCCGCTCATGCGCAATGCCCTTGTCGTGTGGCTCGGCTTTCATGTATTTCAAGGTCGCCTCGAAGGAGCGTTTCGGATCGGATAGAAACTTCGAGAGGCCATAGAGGGACTTGTCGGGTTCCGCATGCAGGACGTGCAAAATGGCCCCGAGAAAGAACTGATCCGCCGTCCGATCCCAGTGCGATTCCTTACCCTTGCCATAGGGGTCGACCACCTGGTCAGCGATGTTCTGCACGTCGCGGATCTGATTCTCATCGTCGCGCACTTCGAGGAGGGGGTTGAAATGAGCAGAACAACGGGGGTCCGTGGGATTGAAGTACATCACGTTCGAGAACTTCGCCCGCCACGCCGAGGTGATGGCCCAGTTCTCGCCCTTCATATCGTGCACGAGCACGCTCCCGGGCCAGCTGAGCAAGGTCGGAATGACTTGTCCCACCCCCTTGCCGGAGCGCGTCGGGGCGATACAGGCCACGTGCTCGAGGCTGTTGTCTTTGAGCAGTTGTCCGTCGGGGAGAACACCCAGCACGACGCCTTCGGAATTCAAAAGACCTGCCGCCCGGCACTCCTCGGTGCTCGCCCAGCGCGCGGAGCCGTGAGTGGTGGCAATGCGCGCCTTGCGCGCCATCCAGACCGCATAGGCGATGAGCACCACGACCCCCACCATTGGTCCGACCGCGGTGATGAAAAAGCCCGTGCGAAAAATCGCTGGCGCATAGCTCGAATACCAGTACACCCAGGCAAAAAACGCCCACGGCGCATAGAGCTTGAAGTCCCCGACCGAGAGCCACGCTGCGCCTAGTCGCCACTGGTACCCGAGCTCGGCCGCCGACCACTCGGTTGCGATCCAAAACGACAGCAGGGTGACCGCGGCAAAGAGCGAAAGCGGTATCAAACTGAACGCACCGGTGCGCCGCGGGGCCTGGACATTGGGCGGATATTTCATGGGGTCACCGTCCTCGTTTGCGGAGTCGGGACAGATCGATGGGCTCAAATCGAATCGCGATTTTCATCGCGCCCTCCCCCATGGGATGAAACTGCCGGCCCCGGGATAAAGTCAGTTTCAATTCCTGGCC